>Ga0209172_10000914_pt1 | contig 72467 bp, 69 predicted proteins | sample LarsenN4metaG_FD_184113 | JGI IMG/M metagenome (GOLD analysis project Ga0209172, IMG submission 184113) | Hot spring sediment bacterial and archeal communities from British Columbia, Canada, to study Microbial Dark Matter (Phase II) - Larsen... ...
CGCGCCTCATTTGATGAGGCAGGTCTACCAAGGAACACTGTTCAAGGACGGAATTGCTGTGCGCACAATGATCGAGCCGACAAGGAAAGCCGCCTGAATCTTTTTACACACCTATTGACAACACCTCTCAGCGCGCCGTAAGGACGCGGGATTCCGTCTGCGCGTCTCGCGTAAATGTGCGGGCGTGCGACGCCACTGGGCCGTGCAGATCGAGCACCACGGGTGCAGGGATGCCGCCTCCGCGACGCTTCAGAATCCGCACCACAGTCCTGCCGTCCGTCCGGCTCAAGTGCAGGCGCAGTGCAGATAACGTGCAGGAAGGCGCTCGACCGTTGCGGAACAGCACGACGAGCGCGCCGCTGCCCTCCGCGGCGAGCTGCAGACGACGTAACGCACGTTCAGGGGCGCGGCCGAGCCACAGGAGCGCCGCGCCGCAATTACCCGAGCCCAACGCCTGTTCGCCCGCCCAGAGCTGCAGCGCCTGCGTTGGTGCCCGGACCAGCATCAGCTCCGGCAGGTGAACGCCATGTCCGGCAAGCGCAGGCGCATAGGGAAGGTACGGCGGCGCGATGAAGGCAAGCCAACGCCCGCTGCGGCTCAAGCGCGCGAGCGCGGGCATCAGAAGCTTCAACTCTCCGATACCCGGGCGTTCCACGTAAATTTCCGTGAGCGCCTCGGCCGGCCAGCCCGCCCCCGGAAGCAGCACGTCGAGCTCCGCAAAACCGGTCGGCACACTGGGCACGGAAACCCGTGCGCACTCGTTGCCGCGCCAGACGGCAGGGTGACGAATGAGCGTGCCGGAAACGGATGCCATGACGGAAAACGTCCGAGTAAAGCGAATGACGCGAATGCGTGGCTTAGATCAGCTTGCCGTTGCGGATTACGCCGACCGCAATACCTTCGATGACCAGCGGTTCGCGACGCGTATCGATGGTCATCGGGCGGAATTCGGGGTTTTCCGGAGCCAGCTCCACCAAGTGACGATGGCGGTGTGCGCGCTTCACCGTCACTTCGTCGCTCAAGCGCGCCACCACGACCTGTCCCGACCGGAATTCATGCGTGCGATGGACAGCCAGGAGATCGCCATCGAGTATCCCGGCATCCCGCATGCTCGGGCCCCGCACCTTCAGCAGATAGTCGGCGCGTGGCTTGAATATCCGGGGATCGAGCTGATAGTGCGTTTCGATGTGCGGGGCGGCGAGAATGGGGCTGCCGGCGGCTACCCGCCCGATGACCGGAATGCCCGCTGACCCGGTCAAGCGGATGCCGCGGGAGGCGCCTGGCGCCATCTCGATCGCGCCCTTGCGCGCCAACGCCCGCAAGTGTTCCTCGGCCGCGTTGGGCGAGCGAAATCCCATCGCCCGGCAGATTTCAGCGCGCGTCGGAGGATACCCCGAATTCGCCGTATGCCCGCGGATGAATTCGAGGATCTCGGCCTGGCGCGGCGTAAGCTCGTTTTCCATAGCTGTAATTATATACAGTATGCGAAGCGGTGCAAGCCATCCTCGCACTGTCGGACTGATCCGCAAAGCAGGGCGCGGCACCAAGCGGCGCGATTTACCGTCCACGCGTCTTCAACAGAGCAGCGCGCTCTTGGATTCCGCATTGTATTTTTGTTATACTTCAAAGCTCTGTGAGAAGAAGATGGGCGGTTCGCCCATTTTTTGTTTGTGGCAGCGATACATGATGGATTTGCACGCATTGCTCGAGAGAACGCTTGCCGGGCTCGGCTATGAGCTGGTCGATCTCGAAAGGTCCGGCAAAGGGCGGCTCTTGCGCGTTTTTATCGACAAGGCGGGCGGCGTGAACGTCGAGGACTGCGCGAGCGTGAGCCATCACCTCAACCGGCTGCTGGCGGTGGAGGGCGTGAACTACGACCGGCTCGAGGTATCCTCGCCGGGGCTCGACCGGTTGCTCAGAAAGGAACGCGACTTCGTGCGCTTTACCGGGCAGAAGGCGCGCATCAAGCTGCGCGTGCCGGTGGACGGACAAAGAAATTTTGTGGGTATTTTGAGGGAAACGCGCGCCGGAAAGGTTGAGATCGAGATCGACGGTAGGCTCTTGTCGCTCGACCTCGACAATCTGGAGAAGGCGCGGCTGGTTCCCGCAATTTAGCAGGAGAGCAAGATGAGCCGCGAGATTTTGCTGCTGGTGGATGCCTTGGCGCGCGAAAAGAACGTCGAGAAGGAGATCGTTTTCGGCGCGCTCGAGCTTGCGCTCGCATCCGCCGCGAAGAAGCGCTTCAACGAGGACGTCGACGTGCGCGCGTCCGTGGACCGCACCACCGGAGCGTTCAAGTTCTTCCGCCGCTGGGAAATCGTGAACGATCGCGATATCGAGACCCCGTCGCGCCAGTACAAGCTGCACGAGGCGCAGGAGATCAATCCCGAGAGCCAGGTGGGCGAATTCATCGAGGAGCCGATCGAGGATGTCGAGGTCGGTCGCATCGGCGCGCAGACCGCGAAGCAGGTCATCCTGCAGAAGATCCGCGATGCCGAGCGCGAGCAGATCCTGAACGACTTTCTCGCGCGCAAGGAGCATCTTGTCACGGGCGTGATCAAGCGCATGGAACGCGGCAACGCGATCATCGAATCGGGGCGGCTGGAAGCGCTCCTGCCGCGCGACCAGATGATTCCGAAGGAGAATTTGCGCGTGGGTGACCGCGCCCGCGCGTACCTGTGGAAGATCGATCGGGCGAGCCGCGGGCCGCAGCTCATTCTTTCGCGCACCGCCCCGGAATTCCTGGTGAAGCTCTTCGAACTGGAAGTACCGGAGCTCGAGGACGGGCTGCTGGAGATCAAGGCCGCAGCCCGCGATCCCGGTTCGCGCGCCAAGATCGCGGTAAAGTCCAACGACCAGCGCATCGACCCCATCGGCACCTGCGTCGGCATGAGGGGCTCGCGCGTGCAGGCCGTCACTTCGGAGCTTGCCGGCGAGCGCGTGGATATCGTCCTGTGGAATCCGGATCCGGCGCAGTTCGTCATTAATGCGCTCGCGCCCGCTGAAGTGAGCAGCATCGTCGTGGACGAGGAAAAGCACAGCATGGACATCGTCGTCGACGAGGAGAACCTCGCGCAGGCGATCGGCCGCAATGGCCAGAACGTGCGGCTCGCGAGCGAGCTGACGGGCTGGGAGCTCAACATCATGACGGTGGAGGAGTCCCAGAAGAAGACCGAGGAGGAAACGGGGCGCATCCGCGAGCTCTTCATGGACAAGCTCGACGTCGATCAGGAAGTGGCCGACATCCTCGTGCAGGAAGGCTTCTCGACGCTCGAGGAAGTGGCTTACGTGCCGCTCAACGAGATGCTGGAGATCGAGGCTTTCGACGAGGCCACGGTGAACGAGCTGCGAAGCCGCGCGCGCAACGCGCTGCTCACGCAGGCGATCGCTTCCGAGGAAAAGGTCGAGCACGAGATCGAGGACCTGATGAAGGTCGAAGGCATGGACAAGGAAACGGCACGCCTTCTCGCCTCGAAAGGGGTCAGCACGCAGGAGCAGCTCGCCGATTACGCCACGGACGACCTGGTGGAGGCGGCCGGCCTCGAGCCCGAGCGCGCGAAGCAGCTCATCATGGCGGCACGGGCGCCGTGGTTTGCCGAAACCAACGCATAAGCAGGTATAAATGGCGCAGATCAACGTCACTCAATTTGCCAGCGAGCTGGGGCTCCCCCCGGCGTTGCTCATCGAGCAATTGCAGGCGGCCGGCGTGAAAAAGGCGCTGGCCGAGGACACACCGCTCACCGAGAAGGACAAGACGCAGCTCCTGGACTACCTGCGTCAGGTTCACGGCGGCAAGGAAGCCAAGCAGAAGATTACGCTCACCCGACGCCAGACTTCCGAGATCAAGAAGTCGGACAGCACCGGCAAGTCGCGCACCATCCAGGTCGAGGTGCGCAAGAAACGCGTGCTCGTCAAGCGCGACGTGGTCGAAGCCGATCAGCCGGCGGAAATGAAGCCGGTCCTCGACGCGGAGCAGATCGCGCTGCGCGAGGAGGAAGCGCGCAAGCAGGCCGAATTGATCGCCCGCCAGAGCGAAGAGGCGGAGAAGAAGCGCAGGAAGGCGGAAGCCGAAGCGGAGGCAGCCGCGCGCGTCGAGGCAAAGGCCGCGGAGGTTCCCGCGGAACAGGCGGCGGCCGCGGCGCCGGCACACGTCGAAGGGACGCTCCACAAGCCCGAAGTCAAGCCCGAGGACAAGACCGGCAAGGGGGAGAAGAAGGGCGCGAAGAAACAGGTGAAGCAGATCGTCTGGAAGGACGAGGCCGCAAAGAAGCGCAGCATCAAGGTGCGCGGCGACGTGACGGGCGGACTGGGCTGGCGCGAGCGCAAGACGCGGCACGTCACGCACAAGGAAGAAGGCGAGCAGCCCTCCGGCTTTACCGCCCCGGCCGAGCCGATCGTGCGGGAGATCATGGTGCCGGAGACCATCACGGTCGGCGATCTCGCGCACAAGATGTCGGTGAAGGCGGCAGAGGTCATCAAGGTGCTGATGAAGCTCGGCACGATGGCCACCATCAACCAGGTGCTTGACCAGGACACCGCGATGATCGTGGTCGAGGAAATGGGGCACGTCGCCAAGCGCGCGAAGCTTGACGAGCCCGATGCGTATCTCGCCGAGCAGGAGGCGCCTTCGGAGGTGAAGCTCGAGCCGCGCGCGCCGGTAGTGACGGTGATGGGGCACGTCGATCATGGCAAGACCTCGCTCCTCGACTACATCCGCCGCACGCGGGTTGCGAGCGGCGAAGCGGGCGGGATCACCCAGCACATCGGCGCCTACCACGTCGAAACCAGCAAGGGCATGATCACCTTCCTCGACACACCCGGCCATGAGGCGTTCACGGCGATGCGTGCCCGCGGCGCGAAGGTGACCGATATCGTGGTGCTCGTCGTGGCGGCCGACGACGGCGTCATGCCCCAGACGATCGAGGCGATCCATCACGCCAAGGCGGCGAAGGTGCCGATCGTCGTGGCGGTCAACAAGATCGACAAGCCCGAAGCGAACCCTGACCGCGTAAAGCAGGATCTTGCGGCGCAGGAAGTCGTGCCGGAGGAGTGGGGTGGCGATACGATGTTCGTCGAGGTATCGGCCAAGACCGGCAAGGGCATCGACAACCTGCTCGACAGCGTGCTCCTCCAGGCGGAAGTGCTGGAGCTCAAGGCGCCGCGCGAAGCGCCGGCGAAGGGCATCGTGATCGAATCGCGGCTCGACAAGGGGCGCGGTCCGGTGGCGACGGTGCTGGTGCAGTCGGGCACGCTCAAGCGCGGCGATGTGATTCTCGCCGGCGCGGTTTTCGGCCGGGTGCGCGCGATGCTCGACGAGGCGGGCCACACCATCGAGTCCGCGGGACCGTCGATCCCGGTCGAGATACTGGGACTTTCCGACGTGCCGACCGCCGGCTCCGAAGTGCTGGTCTTGGGCGACGAGCGCAAGGCGCGCGAAATCGCGCTGTTCCGTCAGGGCAAGTTCCGCGACGTGAAGCTCGCCAAGCAGCAATCCGCCAAGCTCGAGAACATGTTCGAGCAGTTGGGCGAGGGCGAGAAGAAGACGCTTTCCCTGATCATCAAGGCCGACGTACAGGGTTCGTACGAGGGCCTGGCGCACGCTCTGGGCAAGCTTTCGACCGATGAGGTCAAAGTCAACATCGTCCACGCCGCGGTGGGCGGCATCACCGAATCCGACATCAACCTGGCGTTGGCGTCGAAGGCCGTGGTGATCGGCTTCAACACGCGCGCGGATGCGGCGGCACGCAAGCTCGCGGAATCGAGCGGCGTCAGCATCCGCTACTACAACGTGATCTATGAAGCGGTGGACGAAGTCAAGGCCGCGCTGTCCGGCATGCTGGCGCCCGAGCGCAAGGAAAACGCGATCGGGCTGGTCGAGATCCGCAAGATCTACAGGATCTCGCGCGTGGGAACGGTTGCCGGCTGCATGGTGCTCGAAGGCGTCGTGAAGCGCTCCGCGCGTGTGCGGCTTCTGCGGGACAACGTCGTCATCCACGACGGCGAATTGGATTCGCTGAAGCGATTCAAGGATGACGCGCGCGAGGTGAAGGCGGGCTTCGAGTGCGGCCTTTCGCTCAAGAACTACAACGACATCAAGGAAGGCGATCAGCTCGAGGTGTACGAAGTCGTCGAGGTCGCGCGAACGCTGTAACTCCTTTTTCCAGCGCTGTTGCGGACGCGCGCTGCGCGTCCGGGGATCTCTGGTATGCCGAAGGACTTTCCCCGCACTCGCCGCATTGCGGATCAGATTCAGCGAGAGCTGTCGGACATCATCCGGCTCGAGCTCAAGGATCCGCGCGTGGGCATGGTGACCCTCACCGATGTCGAAGTCACTCAGGACCATGCCCATGCGAAGGTGTTTTTCACGCGGCTCGGCGAGCCGCCGCAAATCGCGGCAACCGAACGGGCGCTGGCGCATGCAGCGGGTTTTCTCCGGAGCCAGCTCGCGCGGCGGCTGCGATTGCGGACCGTACCCGAGCTTCATTTCCAGTATGACGCCTCCGTCGAGCGCGGCGCGCGGCTCTCGCGTCTGATCGACGAGGCGGTGTCGGGAAATCCCGCGGAAACCGGCAAGAAGTGACGGAAGCGGCAACACGCCCGTCGGACCCGCAAGGCCGCACCATGGATGGCGTGCTCCTTCTGGACAAGCCGAAGGGAATGACCTCGCAAACGGCAGTGTCTTGCGTCAAGCGTCTTTTCTTCGCCGCGAAGGCGGGCCACACCGGCACCCTCGATCCGATGGCGAGCGGCCTCCTTGCAGTCTGCCTGGGAGAGGCGACCAAGTTCTCCCATGTGCTGCTTGAAGCGGACAAGAGCTACGCTGCCGTGATCACTCTCGGAATCACCACCACGACCGGGGACCTGGAAGGCGCGGTTACCGGCTCGGCCCCCGTGAACATCGAGCGCGCCGCCGTCGAGCGGGTGTTGGCCGGATTCCTCGGTGAATCCCTGCAGACGCCCCCCATGTACAGCGCGCTCAAGCACGAGGGCAAGGCGCTCTATCGCTACGCGCGGGCCGGCCTGACGGTGGAGCGCAAACTGCGATCCGTCCGGATTCACCGCTTGCACCTCGAAAGCCTCGAGGGGCGTGAGCTTTCGATCGAGGTGACCTGCAGCAAGGGGACGTACATCCGCGTGCTCGCGGAGGACATCGGCCGTGCATTGGGGTGCGGTGCCTGTCTCTCCGCTCTGCGGCGGACCGCGATCGGTTCCATCACCGTGGCGGAGGCCAGCACGCTGGATCAATTGCGCGAGTTGGATACGGCGGAGCGGATGAATCGCCTGCGCAGCGTCGATACGCTGGTTGCGTCGCTGCCGCGGCTCGATCTCGACGCAGAGCAGGCCAGAATGATCCAGAACGGCCGTACCATCGAGGCGGCACTCTCACCCGGGCTCGTTCGGCTGTACGGTCCGACACGCGATTATCTCGGAATCGCGATGGCAGCGCCCGATGGACGGCTCGTGCCGCGGCGTCTCATGAGTCAGCCCGCAGGGTTTGGCAGAGGCCGCCGGGGCGGAAAGCTCCTGCCAGATAATGCTTGAGAAATCGAGACCTTACCGAGTAGAATATGCGGATTTTCAGTTGGAGATGGACATGGCGGTAACGACCACCCAGAAGGCCCAGCTGGTTCAGGATTTCCAGCGGGCCAAGGGCGACACCGGTTCTCCTGAAGTGCAAATCGCGCTCCTCACTGCGCGCATCACCGACCTCACCGAGCATTTCAAGACGCACGTGAAGGATCATCACTCGCGGCGCGGTCTCTTGCGGATGGTGAGCCGTCGTCGCAAGCTTCTGGATTACCTCAAGAGAAGCAATGCCGAGCAGTACAAGGCATTGATCGAACGCCTCGGACTGCGCAAGTAGCGGCTCGAGCCATGGCGGAGGGTGCTGGCCGAGAGCCGATGCAGCGGACGTGCCGGAGTGCGGAAATGCTGCGAAGAGTCACCGACAAGACCGCGATGACGCGGTCTTTTTCATTTTCTGTCTAAGGATATCGCATTGAACCCGATTAAGAAGACATTGATGTGGGGCCGTCACCGGCTGACGCTCGAGACCGGCGAGATCGCCCGCCAGGCGACCGGCGCAGTCATGGTAAACATGGAAGACACCGTGGTGCTGGTGACCGTGGTCGGCGCGAAGAACGCGGAGCCGGGGAAGGACTTCCTGCCGCTGACGGTCGATTACCAGGAGCGCACCTATGCGGCCGGAAAAATACCCGGCGGCTTTTTCAAGCGCGAGGGCCGGCCGTCGGAGAAAGAGATTCTCACCTCGCGTCTCATCGACCGTCCGATTCGGCCGCTTTTTCCCGAAGGTTTCTACAACGAGGTTCAGGTCGTCGCGACCGTCATGTCCTCCAACAGCGAGGTGGACTCCGACGTTCCGGCGATGATCGGCGCCTCGGCTGCACTGGCGATCTCCGGCATTCCGTTCAACGGGCCGATCGGTGCCGCGCGAGTGGGCTACGTCGATGGCCAGTACGTACTCAATCCCACCGCCACGGAACTCGCATCCTCGCAACTCGACCTCGTGGTGGCCGGCACACAGCAGGCCGTGCTGATGGTCGAATCCGAGGCGAAGGAATTGCCCGAGGACGTGATGCTGGGCGCGGTGGTCTATGGCCACCAGCAGATGCAGCTCGTGATCGAAGCGATCAATGACATGGTGGAGGAAGCCGGCCGGCCGCTGTGGGACTGGAATCCGCCTGCCAGGGACGAAACACTCGTCGCACGTATCACAGAGCTTGCGGAACGCGAGCTAAACGCCGCCTACCAGATCAAGCAGAAGCAGGCGCGTTCCGGCGCGATCGATGAAGTCTGGGCGCGGGTCTTTGCGGAACTCGGTGTCGGTACGGAAAGCGGCCCGCAGGCCAGCATCGTGAAGGACATCGGCTTCGCGCTGGAGGCGAAGATCGTGCGCGGCCAGATCCTGAACGGCGAGCCGCGCATCGACGGCCGCGACACGAGAACCGTGCGGCCGATCTCGATCCGCACCGGCGTCCTGCCGCGCGCACACGGCTCGGCACTCTTCACCCGCGGCGAGACGCAGGCGCTGGTCACCGCAACCCTCGGCACCTCGCGCGACGAACAGATCATCGATGCGCTGCAGGGCGAGTATCGCGAGCGCTTCATGCTTCACTACAACATGCCGCCCTACGCGACGGGGGAAACCGGACGTGTCGGTTCACCCAAGCGCCGTGAGATCGGGCATGGCCGTCTTGCCAAGCGGGCGCTGCTCGCCGTGCTGCCGACACCGGAGGAATTCGCCTACTCGCTGCGCGTGGTATCCGAAATCACCGAATCCAATGGCTCGAGTTCGATGGCGTCGGTGTGCGGCGGCTGCCTGTCCCTCATGGACGCAGGCGTGCCGCTCAAGGCGCACGTGGCGGGCATTGCGATGGGGCTCATCAAGGAAGGCAACCGATTTGCGGTGCTTTCCGACATCCTGGGAGACGAGGACCACTTGGGCGACATGGACTTCAAGGTCGCCGGCACGGCGCGCGGCATCACCGCACTCCAGATGGACATCAAGATCGAGGGCATCACCAAGGAGATCATGCACGCGGCGCTCACCCAGGCGCGTGAAGGGCGCATGCACATCCTCGAGAAAATGAGAAGCGCGATCGACAGCCCGCGCGCCGAGATTTCGGCCTATGCGCCGCGCATGATCACGATGAAGATCAAACCGGAGAAGATCCGCGATGTGATCGGCAAGGGCGGTGCGGTGATCCGGGCGCTGACCGAGGAAACCGGCACCACGATCGACATCGAAGACGACGGTACCGTCACGATCGCCTGTGTCTCGTCCGAAGGCGGCGAGATCGCGAGACGGCGCATCGAGGAGCTTACCGCGGATGTCGAAGTCGGGCGCATTTACGAGGGGACGGTGCTCAAGCTGCTCGACTTCGGAGCGATCGTGAGCGTGCTGCCGGGGCGCGACGGGCTGCTCCACATCTCCCAGATCGCCAACGAGCGCGTGAACAACGTCGGGGACTACCTCAAAGAGGGGCAGACCGTGCGCGTGAAGGTGCTCGAGGCGGATGACAAAGGGCGGCTGCGGCTGTCCATGAAGGCTGCCGCGGCGGAAGCGCAGGCCGTCACGGCGCAGTAATACGCCGGCGGCAAACAGAAAGGGCGGCTCTGCGCGCCGCCCTTTTGCTTTTGCGGTAAATCTAAAGGTGACGCGCTACTTCGCCACCTGGCGCTCCCGCAGCTCGTCGAGCGTCTTGCAATCGATGCAGAGCGTGGCCGTCGGCCGCGCTTCCAGCCGCTTCAGGCCGATTTCGACGCCGCACGACTCGCAGTAGCCGTACTCTCCTGCGTCGATGCGCGCGATGGTCTCGTCGATTTTCTTGATGAGCTTGCGTTCGCGATCGCGATTGCGCAGCTCGAGCGACATGTCGGACTCCTGGCTTGCGCGGTCGTTGGGATCCGCGAATATGGTCGCCTCGTCCTGCATGGTATGCACCGTCCGATCGATGTCCTGGGAGAGATCACGCTTCATCTCCTCCAGCATCCTGCGGAAATGAGCGAGCTGCCGGGCATTCATGTATTCCTCTTTCCCCTTTGGCTTGTAGGGCGGGAAAGCCTTGTGCAATTCGGTCGGCATGTCGTTATTCCGTAAAAAAATCGCTTTAATATCAGAAATTCACCACCCCCGCAACCAACGCCCGGAGCACGTTCATGTCCGTCGCGTTTCATTGACCGGCGAGGGTGCGCAGAGTATATTACGCGCCTGCGGTTCTGGCGTGCCGGCGGCGGAATGAAATTGTGATTCGGGCGCACGCGAGCGTTCTTTTTCGCTTGTCCGCCGCATACAATGAAATCTGCTCGAGGTGCCCGTAGCTCAACCGGATAGAGCACCGGCCTTCTAAGCCGGGGGTTGTGGGTTCGAGTCCCGCCGGGCGCGCCACAGCCTTTGAGTCTCGCGCTTCTCCGACGGTGGCAGTAGCTCAGCTGGTAGAGTCCCGGATTGTGATTCCGGTTGTCGCGGGTTCGAGTCCCGTCTGCCACCCCAAATTTTCTCTTCCGCACAGATGAGCGCCATGGATGAGTGGCCTTCGCTCGCGGGCTGCCAATCGAGGCGGATGCTGGCCTCCATGAGCGCGCCCCGGCGCTCGCGGTCCCGAAGCGGGCGCAATTCGACGCACATCAGATGATTTTTGCCTTGAGCGCGAGTGTCGTGATCTAATTGCGCGAGTTTTTGCGCGCAGCGCGACAGACGCGGCCGCGGCACAGGGGGCGGACCATGCAGATACTCTGGTGGCACTGGATCGTGCTGGGCATCGTGCTGATGCTGCTCGAACTCGCCGTCCCTTCGTTTTTTCTCGTCTGGTTCGGACTGGGCGCGCTCATCGTCGGCGGGCTGCTGGTATTTTTTCCGGGCGTGCCCTTCGCCTTCCAGATACTGGGGTGGACGCTTTCATCTCTGATCTTCGTCGCCTTGTGGTTCAAGGTCTTCAAGCCGAACATCTTCAAGTCGCGGGCCGGGATGGCGCGCGGATCCCTGATCGGTGAAGTCGGACTCGTGACCCGCGACATACGACCCTATGAGAAGGGACAGGTGCGTTTTCAGAAGCCCATCCTGGGCGACGAAGTCTGGGAGTCCGTGGCTGAAGAGGAAATCCGCGCAGGCGAGCGGGTGCGCGTGCTGGAAGTGGAAGGAAACACGCTCAAGGTGAGCAGGGCAAGCTGAGGGGGGGAACATGGGCTTCGAGATATTCGCGATCGCGGTACTGATATTCGTGCTCGTCACGGCCTGGAAGGGCGTGAGGATCGTGCCACAGGGAGAAGAGTGGATAGTCGAGCGCTTCGGCAAATTCGAGAGAACACTGACGCCCGGCTTGAGCATCATCATTCCGTACTTCGACAAGGTTGCCTACAAAGTCGTCACCAAGGACATCATCCTCGATGTCCCCGAGCAGGAAGTCATCACGCGTGACAATGCCGTCATCATCACCAATGCCATCGCGTTCATCAAGGTGACGGATCCGGTCAAGGCAGTCTACGGCGTGACCGACTTTTCCGAAGCGATCCGCAACCTCGTGCAGACGACGCTGCGTTCGATCGTGGGCGAGATGGAGCTCGATGCGGCGCTCTCCTCGCGCGAGAAGATCAAGGCTCGGCTGCGCGAAATGATCTCGGACGAGGCGATCGACTGGGGGCTCACCATCAAGTCGGTCGAGATCCAGGATGTCAAGCCTTCCGAATCGATGGTCAAGTCGATGGAACTGCAAGCCGCCGCCGAGCGGGAGAGGAAAGCCGTCGTCACCAAGGCCGAGGGCGAGAAGCAGGCGATGATACTGGAGGCGGAAGGGCGCCTGGAGAGCGCCAAGCGCGACGCCGTTGCCCAGGTTACGCTTGCGGAGTCTTCGTCTGCCGCGATCCAGAAGGTTGCGCAGGCGGTCGGCGACCGCGATACGCCGATGCTCTATCTGCTCGGTGAGAAATACATTCTCGCTCTCGACCGGCTTGCGGCTTCCGGAAACAGCAAGATCGTCGTGCTGCCCGCCGATCTGCAGGACACACTGCGCGGACTTTTCAGCAAAGGAAGGTCGGGATGAGCCCGGGAGTCAGGCCAACTTACGCTTTCGCGCGCAATAGCCGCTGCTGTTCACGGCGCCAGGCCTTCTCCTTTTCGGTCGCCCGCTTGTCATGCTGCTTCTTGCCCTTGGCGAGGCCGATTTCGAGCTTGATGCGACCGCGGCTGTAGTGCATGTTGAGCGGAACGAGCGTATATCCGGCACGTTCGACGCGGCCGATGAGCTTGTTGATTTCCGCGGCGTGCAGCAGCAGCTTGCGCGTGCGGGTGGGATCGGGACTGACATGCGTCGACGCCGTGGGCAGCGGGCTCACGTGGCAGCCGACGAGAAAGATCTCACCGTTGCTCACGATGACATACGCTTCCTTGAGCTGCACGCGCCCGGCGCGTATCGCCTTGACTTCCCACCCTTCGAGCGCAAGACCCGATTCGAAGCGCTCCTCGATGAAGTAATCGTGAAAGGCTTTTCTGTTCTCGACGATGCTCATGGGAAAGCGCAGACGGTATCGGGATGTTATTCTAACAGCCCGCCGATCACCGCCTTCCCGATCCGTGACCGGGGAACAACCATCACATGCCCGAAATCGCCAAGACGGTCCTGGTCGAGCATACGCCCCAGGAAATGTTCGATCTCGTCGATGAGGTGGAGCGCTACCCCGAGTTCCTTCCGTGGTGTGGCGGCTCGAACGTGAGCCATCGCGACGACAGGACAACGCGGGCGACGATACATATCAATTATCGCGGCATCAGGCAGAGCTTCACGACCGAGAACGCGAAGGTCCGGCCGCATTCCATGTCGGTAAAGCTCGTGCAGGGGCCTTTCAGGAATCTCGACGGCGAATGGCGCTTCCTCGCTCTTCCGGGCGGCGGATGCAAGATCGAGTTTCGGCTGCATTACGAGTTCGCAAGCCGCATACTCGAAAAGCTCGTGGGGCCCGTGTTCCACTACATCGCCAATACGCTGGTCGATGCCTTCGTGCGTCGAGCGGAATCGCAGTATGGCTCGGGATGAGCCCATGCTTCGTATCGAAGTCGCGTACGCGCTTCCCGGCCGGCAGGTAGTGCTGTCCCTGGAGGTTGCGCCCGGCACCACGGTGCACGAGGCCGTGCTGCGCTCAGGGATCGAGCGCCGCTTTCCGGGGCTCGACATGGCGGCGAGTCCCGTGGGAATTTTCGGCAGGCGCGTCAAGCGCGACGCGATCGTAAAAGACGGCGACCGGATCGAAATCTACCGGCCTCTCGCGGCGGACCCCAAGGCGGCACGCAGGAAGCGCGCGCTGAGGGAAAACTGAATCGCCGGCAGGCGACTGGTTGTTGTCGAAGCGCGCTGCTAATTTAGTTGCAGTTCGCCTGGATCGAGCGCTGCGCGGCCGCGATTTCCGATGCGTAGTCCGCTTCTTCCAGGAAAACCCGCTCGCCGGTCTTGGGATCGGTCTTGACGATGCGATTGCGCGCTTCCAGTCCTTTCAGGTATGCCCGCGCGTCTTCGCAGGCGCGCTTGCGCTGGGTGTCCTCCGCCGTCCTTTTCGCTTCCTTCGCCTCGGCTTCCTGCTTTTCCATCTGCCGCTTGCGGAATTCGGCGTCGCGCTCCGCAACGGACTTCTGCTGCGGGGCGGCGCCGGACGGGGCAGCGGCCGGCGCCGATCTGATTCCGGTATCCTGCGCCTTGGTTCCCGGCGGGCACTGGCTGGCATACTCGACCCTGCCATCCTTGCCGATGCACTTGAGCAGTTGCGCGTGGGCCGCCACGGACATCAGCAGCATCATGATGAGGCCGATCATCGCTCTCACGTCGTCTCCCTGAACCCTGAAGAGGGCGCTTCGTATTTCATCTCAATGCGCAGCCGCCTGCAATTGCCTGATTCACGGTTTAACGCATTGTAAGATTTACCGTTTACAGGTGCCTGCGTATAATACGGTATTTGCGACGGAACAAGAACATGCGCGTGGTGCAGAAAGCCCTGACGTTCGATGACGTCCTGCTCGTTCCCGCCCATTCCGCCGTCCTTCCCCGAGAAGTCAATCTCCAGACGCGCCTGACGCGCAAGATCGCGCTCAACATACCGGTTGCTTCCGCCGCCATGGATACGGTGACCGAAGCACGCCTCGCGATCGCGATCGCGCAGGAAGGCGGAATCGGCATCATTCACAAGAACATGTCACCGCGGGCGCAGGCGGCCGAAGTCTCGAAGGTGAAGCGCTACGAGAGCGGTGTGGTAAAGGACCCGATCACCATTCATCCGGCGATGACCGTGCGCGAGGTGCTCGATCTCACGAGCCGGCACAAGATCTCGGGACTTCCGGTCGTCAATTCGACGGGCAAGGTGATCGGCATCGTGACCAACCGTGATCTGAGGTTCGAGACGAATCTGGATCAGCCGGTCAAGAACATCATGACGCCGCGCGAGCGGCTCGTGGTCGTGCGCGAGGGCGCAAGCCGCGAGGAAGCCCTCACGCTGATGCACAAGCACCGGCTCGAGCGCGTGCTCGTCGTCAACAAGAACTTCGAGCTGCGCGGCCTCATCACCGTCAAGGACATCCTCAAGTCCTCCGAGCACCCGAATGCCTGCAAGGATCCGCTGGGACGCCTCCGCGTCGGCGCGGCCGTCGGCGTGGGTGAGGGGACGGAGGAGCGGGCCGAGGCGCTGATCGAAGCGGGCGTCGACGTCGTGGTCGTCGATACCGCGCACGGCCATTCGCGGGGAGTGCTCAACCGCGTGAAGTGGCTGAAGCGCAATTATCCCAAGACGCAGGTGATCGGCGGCAACATCGCCACCGCAGCCGCCGCCAAGGCGCTGGTCGATCACGGCGCCGACGCCGTCAAGGTGGGCATCGGCCCGGGGTCGATCTGCACCACGCGCATCATCGCCGGCATCGGTGTGCCGCAGATCACCGCGGTGTCGGAGGTCGCGAAGGCGCTTGCACGGACCGATGTGCCGGTCATCGCCGACGGTGGCATCCGCTATTCCGGCGACATCGCGAAGGCCATCGCCGCCGGAGCCCATCTGGTGATGATCGGCAGCCTCTTCGCGGGAACCGAAGAGTCGCCCGGCGAGATCGAGCTCTACCAGGGACGCTCCTACAAGGCCTATCGCGGCATGGGCTCGCTCGGTGCCATGCAGCAGGGATCCGCCGATCGCTACTTCCAGGAAGTGGACGAGCTCGATACCGAGAAGCTCGTGCCCGAGGGCGTGGAGGGGCGCGTGCCGTACAAGGGCGGCCTCGTGCCGCTCGTCCAGCAACTGATGGGTGGACTGCGCGCGAGCATGGGCTATCTCGGTTGCGCCACCATCGACGAGGTGCGGCGCAAGGCCGAATTCGTCGAGGTGACGATCGCCGGCATCCGTGAGTCGCACGTTCACGACGTGCAGATCACGAAGGAAGCACCCAATTACCGCATCGAGTAGCCTTCTCGACGCCGCCCGCGCGAACATCGGGCGCTTCCTGCCCGAGCCGTCCGCCTGACGAATTACGACGCACGCGCATGCTTCACGAAAAGATCCTGATCCTCGATTTCGGCGCGCAGTACTCGCAGCTCATCGCCCGGCGCGTGCGCGAGGCTCAGGTCTATTGCGAGCTCCATCCGTGGGACGTGAGCGACGCTTTCATCCGGGAGTTCAACCCCCGGGGCATCATCCTGTCGGGCGGCCCGGCTTCGGTGTGGGAGGGCGGCGCGCCACGGGCACCTCAGACGGTCTTCGAGATCGGCGTTCCCGTGCTGGGGATTTGCTACGGCATGCAGACCATGGCGGCGCAACTCGGCGGCAGGGTGGAAATGGGGCAGGTGCGCGAATTCGGCTACGCCGAAGTGCGGGCGCGCGGGCATTCGGCACTGCTGCGCGATATCCAGGACCGCGTCACGGTGGAGGGACATGCGCTCCTCGATGTCTGGATGAGCCACGGCGACAAGGTGAACGCCGTGCCGCCCGGATTCAAAGTCATCGCCAGTAATGCCGCGACCCCGATCGCGGCGATGGCCGACGAGACGCGCAAGTTCTACGGCGTGCAGTTCCATCCGGAAGTGACGCACACGCTGCAGGGCAAGGCGATCCTCGAGCGCTTCGTGCGCGAGATCTGCGGGCTTTCGGGCGACTGGAAGATGCCCGATTACATCGAGGAAGCGGTCGGCAGGATCTGCTCGGAAGTGGGCAAGGATGAGGTCGTGCTGGGACTTTCGGGCGGCGTCGATTCCTCGGTAGCCGCCACGCTCATCCATCGTGCGATCGGCAGCCAGCTCACCTGCATTTTCGTCGACAACGGGCTCCTGCGCCTCAACGAAGCGGAGCAGGTGATGGACACTTTCGCGCGCCACCTCGGCGTGAAAGTGGTCCACATCGACGCCCGCGAGCAGTTCCTGGGACATCTCAAAGGCGTAACTGATCCCGAGCAGAAACGGCGCATCATCGGGCGAGAGTTCGTCGAGGTGTTCCAGCGCGAGGCGAAGCGTCTGCCGGGTGTGAAGTGGCTCGCACAGGGCACGATCTACCCGGACGTGATCGAGTCGGCGGGCGCGAAGACGAAGAAGGCGCAAACCATCAAGTCGCATCACAACGTCGGAGGGCTGCCCGAGACGCTTCATCTCAGGCTCCTCGAGCCGCTGCGCGAGCTTTTCAAGGATGAAGTGCGCGAACTCGGCATCGCGCTGGGACTGCCGCGCGAGATGGTCTTCCGCCATCCTTTCCCCGGACCGGGGCTCGGCGTGCGCATCCTGGGCGAAGTGAAAGCCGAATACGCGGACCTGTTGCGCCGCGCGGACGCGATTTTCATCGATGAGCTGCGCGCGTCCGGCTGGTATGAAAAAACCGCACAGGCTTTTGCCGTCTTCCTGCCGGTGCGGTCGGTCGGGGTCATGGGCGACGGCCGAACCTACGAATACGTGGTCGCCCTGCGTGCGGTGCAGACCGAGGACTTCATGACCGCCCACTGGGCGGAGCTGCCTCACACGCTCCTTTCCAAAGTCGCGAACCGCATCATCAACGAGGTGCGCGGCATCAACCGGGTCGTGTACGACATCTCCAGCAAGCCGCCGGCCACGATCGAGTGGGAGTAGGGTCCGGCATGCGGGACGAGGACTACATGCGTGAGGCCCTCGAGCTCGCCCGAGAAGCCGGGCGCGCCGGGGAGGTGCCGGTAGGCGCCGTCGTCGTCAAGGAAGGAGCGATCGTGGGTCGTGGCTACAATCGGCCGATTTCCGCACAGGATCCCACCGCGCACGCCGAGATCGTCGCTATGCGGGATGCGGCAGCCTCCCTCGGGAATTACCGGCTGGGCGGCTGCGCGCTCTATGTCACGCTGGAACCGTGCGCCATGTGCGCCGGGGCCATGATTCACGCCCGGATCGCCCGGGTCGTCTTCGGGGCGAGCGATCCCAAGACCGGGGCGTGCGGCAGTGTGATCGACCTCCTCGCCGAACGGCGCCTCAATCACCATGCCGAGGTGCTCGGCGGGGTGTTAGCCGAAAATGCTGCGGCTTTGCTGCAGCAATTCTTTGTGGACCGCCGCAAAGCCTGATGCCCGCTCCTCGCACCGCGCTTTAGAAACAAATCGTAACCCACTGCTTTCATGTCTTGTAGGTTGTTCCAAGGCGTGAGCCGAAGGAACCATTGACGCCCTCAAGTGCCCCGATTGTGCGACGCGCCAGAATGGGCTAAATTGTGCGGCGCAACGACTTTGTTGCGCACAAAACGACACGAAAGGAAGCGCGCATGCGACTTCAGAACAAGGTGGCGATCATCACGGGGGCGGGCAGGGGCATCGGGCAGGCGACCGCTGCCAAATTTGCCAATGAGGGGGCGAAGGTCGTGGTTTGCGACCTCAACCCCGACTGGATCGAGGAAACCGTCGCCCTCTGCAAGGAAACCCGGGGTGATGCCTTCGGCTACGTCGCCGACGTCCGGGACGTCCAGTCGTTGAGGAACATGGTGGAGGCCACGGTTGCTAAGTGGGGGCGGGTGGATTGCCTGGTCAACAACGCCGGCATCGTGTCCGACGCTCAGATGAAGAACATGACGGAAGACCAGTTCGACCGCGTGATCGAGATCAACCTGAAGGGCGTCTACAACTGCACCAAGGCGGTCGTCGATACCATGCTCAGGCAGCAGTCCGGCGTGATCCTCAACGCGTCGTCCATCGTCGGGCTCTACGGGAACTTCGGTCAGACGAACTACGCCGCGAGCAAGTTCGGCGTGATCGGCATGATGAAGACGTGGGCGCGCGAGCTCGGCCGCAAGGGCATCCGCGCAAATGCGGTGTGCCCGGGCTTCATCGCGACGAACATCCTTTCTTCGATCCCGGACAAGGTCCTGCGCGCGCTCGAAGACAAGGTGCCGATGGGCCGCCTCGGCAAGCCGGAAGAGGTGGCGAGCACGTTCGCTTTCCTCGCCTCCGACGAGGCGAGCTACATCAACGGTGCGGTGATCGAGGTGAGCGGCGGGCTGACGATCTGAAGCCCTCGCGTCACGGACTCCGGTGCTCGAGAGCGAGCACGCGGATCTTCACCCGTCCCACCCAGTCGATCAACGGCACGAGATCGGCGAGGGTTTCTCCTTCCACCAGCTTGATGTGGGTCGCGTCCGCCACGCTCTGCCCGAAGGTCGGATCGACCGCGACCCATCGCCCGTCGACGTAGCTTTCGGCCCAGCTATGGAAGAGAAACCCCTTCAGGTCTTCGGAGTAGGCGAGCCCGTTCACGACCCGGGTCGGGATGCCGATGGCGCGTGCCATGGCGGTGTAGAGATAGGCGTGGCCCTGGCATTCACCCTTCTTCTGCTGGAACACATCGAGCGCTGAGAAAACGTCCACCGGCGCCTTTTCGATGTTGCGGTCCATCCACGCGACCAGCCCGGCGATGCGCTCGCCGGCGGAGAGCGCCTCCGGCGCGGCCTGCAGCGCGGCCAAGCGGATTCCGGGATCGCGGCTCTGGACGGTGATCGAGGGGGCGAGATAGCGCTGCGGCGGTTCTTCGATACCCGAAGTGGAAAGCGGACGCAGCGCATCGGCAATTTCGCAGACGTGACGTCCGCCGCCCGCGGATTTGCACTGCTGCGTGGGACCGGAAGGCGGACTGCGATCGATGCCGCTCAGTTCCACCGTCATGCGCGCGGCCCGGCGCGGGTCCGCGAGCGGCGCATCCGGCCGGACCAGGCTGAATTCGATCAGCGCTTCCGTTCTGTTGAGCGCCCCGAGTGCGATATAGCGTTTCGCGCGCGCCTCTTCCTCCAGCGCAGAGATCATCACGCCGCGCAGCGCCAGCTCGAAAACCGGCCGTCCGCGCCCGTCGATCCACGTCGTCGTGCCCTGGTTGTGCAGCCGCGTTTCGACCCTGTAGGCGTTGCCCTCGAAGAACTCGCTCTTCTCATAGCCCGCGACCCGTTGTGTGACGGCTGTGACGGTCTGTGTCTGGCCATCGTAGATCGTGTACGCGTACTCGCGGCCGGGATGGAGTCCGTGCACGACCGGATAGAGAGCGATCACGCTGCTCGGGTGGAGATTGCCCTCGACGGGAAATGCACGCTGCATCGGCTTCCCCGTGTTGGTCACCGCGACGTGCAGCGTGTTGCCGGATCTCTTCCCCGACTGGACGAGTTCGCTGCCGTCAATGCGATAGTCGTAATCGAAGGCGATGAGCGCGAGCTCTTCGTCGATCACGTCGCGCGCCTTGAGGACGATCTTCTTCTCGATCCCGAGAAAGCGCAGGACGAACGATGCCTCCGAGCGGATTTCGTAGCGTGTGCCCGGGCCTTCGGCGCGCCGGATATCGAAGTGTGTGAAGCCGATCTTTTCGCCGTTGAACACGATGCCCGTCCAGTATTGCGAGAAGGGCAGTTCGGCGAGCCGGTAGGAAAGCGGCGCGGCGGGCGGCGCACCGGCATCGTGGAAGTAGAGGCTCTGGCAGCCGGCGAGAACGAGCAGCACCGCCAGGGTCGCGCAGCGGCGAAGACGCGCAGCCTTCACGGCTCCCTCCGCGAAAAGACCTTATCCCTCGAACAGGGCCTCGATTTTACGCCGGTCGGGCGCGGGCGTGACGCCCTTCTCGGTAATAAGGGCAGTGACGAGATCGGCGGGCGTCACGTCGAATACGGGATTGCGCACGGCGATGCCTTCCGGTGCCCATCGCATGCCGCCATAGCCGGTGACTTCGTCGGCATTGCGTTCCTCGATCGGGATATTGGCCCCGCTTGCCACGGTGCGATCGATGGTGGACAACGGACACGCGACGTAGAACGGTACATTGTGGCGTCGCGCGAGCACTGCGACCGAATAAGTGCCGATCTTGTTCGCCACGTCGCCGTTCGCGGCGACGCGATCGGCGCCGACGATGACGGCGTGGACCTCACCCCGGCTCAGGAGCAGCCCCGCGGCGTTGTCGGCGATCAATATCACTGGAATCGAATCCTGATGAAGCTCCCACGCCGTGAGCCGCGCGCCCTGCAGGAAAGGCCGCGTTTCATCGACCAGAACCCGAATGCGCTTTCCGGACTCTGCTGCGGAGCGGATGACCCCGAGCGCCGTGCCATGGCCCGCGGTGGCGAGCGCACCGGCATTGCAATGCGTGAGCACGCACGCGCCGTCGGGAATGAGCGCGCTGCCGTGCGCACCCATCGTGCGGTTCAACCGGACGTCTTCCGCTGCGATCTCGTGTGCCTCCGCGAGCAGGCGGGCTGCGATGGCGCCCGGCGTCCTGTCTGAAACAGCCGCCCGGCATGCGTGCATGCGCTCCAGCGCCCAGAAGAGATTGACTGCGGTGGGGCGACTCACTGCCAGCAAGCCGACAGCGCGCTGGAGCGCGTCGTCGAATTCCGCTTTCGGACAGTGCTGCAACCGCCGCGCTTCGAGCGCGACGCCGTACGCGGCTGCACAGCCGATGGCCGGCGCGCCACGCACGACCATCGCGCGGATTGCCTCGGCGACGGCCGCTGCCGAATCGAGCGCGACGTAAATGCACCTTCCGGGAAGTGCGCGTTGATCGAGCAGCTCCAGCTTCCCGGCCCGCCAGCGCAGCGTGTCGAACTTGCCGGGCACGCTCCTGTGTCTCCCTCAGATCACGCGCTCGTTACCGCCGTCGACCGGCACCTGAGCGCCGGTCGTCTTGGCGAAGATCGGTCCGCACATCTCGGCGACGAGCTCCGCGACGTCGCGGCTCGTGACTTCCGTGCGCAGCACGTTTCTTTTCTTGTACGCCTCGACCGACATGCCGTAGTGGACCGCACGCGCCTTGAGCACGTCGTCGCTCCAGAGGCCGGTATCGAACACGGCATCCGGATGCACGACGTTCACCCGGATGCCATCCGCTCCCCATTCGAGCGCAGCAACACGCGCGAGCTGGTTGAGCGCCGCCTTGGACGCTGAATAGGCGGCAGCCCCGGGCCCCGGCGCGGGCACGTTCTTGGAGCCGACGACGGCTACACGACCACCGCCGGGCGCGAGCTTGAGCAATGGGTGACACTCGCGCAGGAACAGGAGGTTCGCATCGAGGTTCACGCGCATGACCTCGTGCCATGCCTCGTCTTCCAGTGCAGCGATCGGCGTGCCGCCGGGAAAGACACCCGCGTTGAGAACGAGCATGTCGATGCCGCCGAAGGCCTGCACCCCGGCGTCGAGCGCGTCGTGCACCTCCGAAACGGACGCGACATCGCAACGGACGCCGAGAAAGTCGGGGCGTGAATGCAGGCTCGCGATCGAGTGATCGAGGTCGAGACCGATCACCGCCGCGCCGCGCGCGAGGAGCGCGGAGACACAGGCCTTGCCGATGCCGGAAGCGGCGCCCGTCACGAGCGCGACCTCGCCTTGGAACACGGGCGGGCGGCCGGCTTTCCTGAGCTTCGCCTGCTCGAGATCCCAGTACTCCACTTCGAAGATTTCCCTGGCGGAGAGCGCGCGATATCCGCCGAGCGCGCTGCCGCGCTCGATGACGTCCATCGTATGCAGATAAATATCGCCCACGATCCCGGCATCGCGCGCGGTCCGTCCGGCGGTGTACATCCCCACATTGCGCTTCAATACGACGCGCGGCGCCGGGTCGAGCATGGTCTTCCGCTCCCGGGCAAGAGGTGCATGCTTTTCGAAGTATTCCCGGTATTCGAGGGCGTAGCGCTCGACGTCCTCTCCGATCATCGGGATGCGCTTGGTGCGGATTGCGTGGTCCGGCGTGGCGGGGCCTTGAGATGCGATCTCGACGAGATCCTCGCGGCCGCAGAAACTTGTCGTCCGCTCATCGCCGTAGAATTTCAAGATGAGCGGGAAGCCGGCGACAGATGATACGGCGCTTCGCAGTTTCGCTGATTGAAGGCGCTCGAAGCGGGCGCTTTCGGGAGCGGCTCGCACCGGCAGGTCCCACGCGTGCTCCTGGGCGAGGTAGTCCTCGGCCATCTGCACCAGCTCGATCATGCGTTCGTACGATTCGCGCGCCGACTTCCCGAAGGAGAACACACCGTGGTTCATGAGCACCATGCCGATGGTGTCTGGCGTCGCTTCCGCCGGGAACCTCTCCGCGCAGAGCCGCGCGAGGTCGAAGCCGGGCATGACGTAGGGAATGACGACGACCTTACCGCCGTAGATTCCGCGGATGCGCGCCTCGCCGCCTGGCGTGTTGGTGATCGCGAGCACGGCATCCGCATGAGTATGGTCCACGTATTTGTACGGCAGGATGGCATGCAGGATGGTTTCCACCGAAGGGGCGGGCGCCGAAGCGCGAGTCAGGTGCGTCTGCAGCTCGTTCACCATCTGTGGGTCGCTGAGCGTCTCGAGACGCGCGAGCTTGAGGAGATGCGCCATGCGCACGGGCGAGAATCCGGCTTCCTCGATCGTTTCGAGATCCCAGCCGCTGCCCTTCACGTAGAGGATGTCTTCCTCCTCTCCCACGAGGTTGCGCTCGCGGATCTTTACGGAGGTGTTGCCGCCGCCGTGGAGCACGAGCGAGCTGTCGCGCCCGAGAAGGCGCGAGGTATAGACGCGCAGTCCCAGCGCGCTCCGGTAGTGCGCCGCTTCACTGTCGTTCCAGAGACTCTTCATGCCGCCACATTACCGCCATTCATTCGGGCGAGTTTAACTTAAACTAACGCGGCATGAGCCCGGGGTGGATCGTACGTGAGGCGGCATGGGATGCGGATCGCGATGCCTTGCATGCGATTCGCAAATCCGTATTCGTGGATGAGCAGCGTGTCCCCGAAGAGCTGGAATGGGACGGGATCGACGTCCACTGCCGCCACGCGCTTGCCTGTGCGCTTGACGGCAGCCCCATCGGCACCGGGCGGTTGCTCCCGGACGGCCACATCGGACGCATGGCGGTTCTCACGTCGTGGCGAAGGCGGGGCGTGGGCAGCGCGATCCTGACCTTCCTGATCCAACTTGCACGGCGTAACGGATTCGAAACCGTTCGGCTGCACGCCCAGACACACGCGCTCGGATTCTATGCCCGGCACGGCTTCGCCGCTAGCGGCGAGGAATTCATGGAGGCGGGCATTCCCCACCGCATGATGTCACTCCGGTTGCGCGACTAATTCAGCTCGCAGCAGGGACCGCGCGGCTGCGCTCGAGGTCAAAGCGCCGCGCCGTCTCTCCGAGCGGCGTGCCGTGGGACCCGAACGCACGTTCGATGTAGCGGACGTTTCCTTCGGCGGAAACGAGCACGACGGTCGAGGCGCGCGTACCGTAGCGGTCGCCGGCGATGAAGTTCGCCGACAGTTCCCGCTCGCGCTGCAGGCCGACGCCGGTATCGGGAAGCTCATGATCCGCCGCCTCACTGCGGTCGGCGAGTATCTGGAACAGACCCTGCGCGAGCGCCTCTTCATCCGCTCCCAGCAGTGCTGCGAACGCGCGCTTGCTGCGCTGGATCTTGGGCCACGGCGTGTTGAGGAGGTGGTTGCTCAAGCCATGCACGCCCGGGGGAATGCGCGCCACACCGGCACCGCGGTTCGAGAGCCAGTACAGCCTCTCGACATCGCCCGCGATCAGGATGAAGCCATTGTACTGATCCCCGCGCGCCTCGACTGCCGTGAGATATGTTTCCGCGTCCACGTCGCCGGCGAGATAGTCAGCCACCAGCTCGCCACGCGAGCGGAGGGCATCCCGGGCCGCGTGCGCGTTGCGGAAGTTCGTGACGGCTGCGATCTTTCCCCTGCGTGTCATCGCCAGCCACGTTCCTCCGCGATCGAGGTCGCGCCCCCCATAGATGTCGGGATGGTCGTCCCAGAAGGCGGCAGGCGATGCCGGGCGCGAGTATGCCTCGTCGCGGTTTGCGGCGAGCACGAGCGGGAAACGCGCATCCGCCCGGTGCGCGATGAGAATCAGGCACATCCGGAAATCAGGATTCGAAGCACTCGCAGTGCCGGGTGGTGTCCGGCTCGAGGAATTCCTTCACCTTGAACTGGTCGGCGATGTCCGCGAGTTCCCATTCGAAGTGGGCCTGGTCGTTCACGTTCTCGTAGACTTCCATCCAGAGGAACGGCTCGCCGCGCTTCTTGAGAAGCCGGCCCGAGACGCCGGTCGCCTTTTCCACTGCCCCGAGCAGCTCGCGAATCCGCGACTCGCAGTCGTCCGCCTTCTCGGGATTGACCCGGTAGTAGATGTAGTAGGAACAAGGCATGGCCGCGCTTCCTCGAAGCTGAATTGTAGCCCTTTCCGCACGGCTCGGCTTGAGGCATATGCCACAGCGCTGTGCCTCACCTGACCGCGTACGGCAGAGGCCCGAATTCGAGCCGCGGCCCATCGAGTGCCTTCCAGTGGACGTCGCCCTTTTCGGTGCTGCTCAGATAAACGACGGCGAGGACGTCGTGACCGCCTTCGGGTGAGCGCACTGCGTTCACGATCATGCCGCTCGACTGATCACCGAGTTCCGCGCTGTAAAGCCTGTCGCCGGCGTGCACGCCATCGTCCACCGCGAGGCGGGCGAGGAACATCCGCTGCTTCAGTTGTCCACGATAGTGCGTGCGCGCGACGATTTCCTGCCCCGGATAGCAGCCCTTCGAAAGGCTCACGGCGCCGATCAGGTCGAGGTTCACCATCTGCGGAACGAACTGCTCCTGCGTGGGCGGCGTGATCCAGGGAATGCCGGCGCGGATCTCGAGCCGGTCCCAGTGCGCCGCGTCCGTCTCGCGGGCATGGGCCTTGAGCGCCTCGCAAATGCGCGTCGTGGATTCCGCGGGTGCAACGATCTCGAAGCGATCGGGCGCGAGTCGGATGAGAGTCGCATCGGCGCTCTGTCTCACTTCGTGCAGAGTCCCGGGCGCGTCGCCAAAAACGCCCGCCATCACGCTTGAGGCGTCATCTCCGGTGATGCCGAGAACAGTGTGGCGCTCGCTCGCGTCGTTCGCCTTCACCTTCGCGCGCAGGATATACATCGAGAGCCGCTTGTGGATCGGCGCTGCAAGCGCGCGAGGAAGCTGCATCCAGTACTCGCTGCCCACCCGCCACAAGAGGAAGTTCGCGAGCACGCGGCCTTGCGCAGTGCAGTAGGCGCCATAGCTGCTCCACCCGTCCGCGAGGCCCGCCACGTCGCAGGTGAGCTGGCCGTGAAGAAAGGTCTCCGCGTCCGCGCCGGAGAACTGTATGAGCCCCATCCGGCCGAGGCGATGGAGCGCCACCGAACCGTTGGCCAATTCGTCAGCCAATCCGCAGCTCCGTAAATAAATTTTGAACAATCAGCATATTACATAAGAAGCGGGAATCTTGTGGAGCCCTCCATGCTCCGAATACACGCAGCCGAGGCGCACCCGTGATCGGAGTGTCGCCGCCCGGAGTCAGCGGAAAGGCGGAATGTGGCCGAAAAGATCGGCAGGCGCGTTGCCGCGCTCGTCAAGCGTGGCACGCCGCGCGAGCGGATGCCCGGCGCCATCATCGTCCTGCTCGAGCACACGCTGATCCGCGTGGGGGGGGGGCGAAGAATACGCGCGCGAGAACAAGTCCTACGGGCTCACCCCATTGCAGAACCGTCACTGCAAGGTCGGCGGCAACAGGATACTCTTCGGCTTTCGCGGCAAGGGCGGCATTCGGCACGACATCACCGTCATCCACGACGGGCTCACGAAGATCGTGAGGGAATGCCGGAAGCTGCCCGGGCGCGATCTTTTCCAATATCGCAGGGAAGACGGGACCATCCACTCGGTCACGTCAACGGAAGTGACGATTTACTGCGCGAGATGTCGGGCGCCGACTTCACCGCAAAGGACTTCCGCACGTGGGCGGTAAGGGTCTACGCGCTGTCCGAGCTGCGCAAGCTGAACGGCGCATCGGGGCGTGAAGCCAAGAAAGGTGCCATCGCCATCGGCAAAGCCGTCGCGGAGAGGCTCGGGAACACGCCTGCGGTCTGCAGGAAGTCGTATATTCATCCAGAGCTGCTCGACGCCCATGCAAACAGCGGCCTGGGCCTCACCCGGGTCAACGGACACGGAGACAGGCGCACCAATGAAGTGGAGTTCCTGAATTTCCTCAAACGCTTGAAGCGGGGATCGCAGAAACCGCGAAAGTTCTGGCAGCACCGCAGCGCACATGCGAGCGGCATGAAGCAAAATTAAAGGCCACCGTACCTGTACTCAAGATGCCCGCGCCGCAGTCGAAAGTTCGCGAAATCTCTCAAATCGGCAGATTTGATTTTTTGATTTCGCGGTTGTAATTTTTCCGCACATCCGTTCTCGCTGATCGTCCATTTCCACGTAACTGCGCCGGTCCTGGACGCATAAGGTATCAGTAGGGCGCGGGGGGGAGGCGCATGGATAGCAAGCTGCTATTCTCGTCGGCATCCTACGTATGGGGCTTGCGTCAGATATGTCGGCTCCATCGGATTCCCTTTGCACCCAGATCGATCCTGCAGCAGGTCCCGCCGCCGTATTCCGCGGCGTCATTTCAGCTTGCCGCGGAATCCTTCGGGCTGAACAGCATGCTGCGGGAGGCGACGCCGAGGGAGTTATCAAAGCTGCCGTTGCCATGTCTTGCAGTACTGCGCCCGCACGCAGAGAAGCGCGAAGGGGAATCCATCGCGGCGATTGAGATGACACAGCCGCATCGGATCGCGCTCGTGCTCGACTGTGATGCGGATCGTCTGCACTACCTGTCGGAAGAGGCTGACAGATCCAAGGCTGTCTCACTGGACGAGTTCGCGCAGGACTTCAGCGGGTTCGTCCTGCTCTTCAAACGGGAAAGCACATCTCCCGAGGAGGACGACGGGAAAAGCACTCCGTTCGGCCTTCGCTGGTTCCTTCCCGAACTGCTGAGATATAGGCCGGTGTGGCGTGATGTGATTCTCGCGTCGCTTGCGATTCAGGTGATGGCGCTCGCCACACCTCTCTTCACGCAGGTCATCATCGACAAGGTGATACCACATTACACCACGAGCACGCTCATCGTCGTCGCCGTCGCGCTCGGCGCCTTTGTCGTCTTTACGGCCGTGATGAGCTGGGCGCGAACGTATCTCATCGTGCATACCGGGAATCGCATCGACGCCGTGGTGGGCTCCAGGGTCTTCGATCATCTGTTCAAACTTCCGCTGCGTTACTTCGAGACTCGGCCCACCGGCGTTCTGGTGGCGCGCGTGCAGGGGGTGGAAACCATACGGGACTTTCTTTCCAGCGCGGCGGTTACGCTGGTTCTCGACGTGCCGTTTCTGCTGATGTTCCTGGCGCTCATGTTCTATTACAGCGTGTCGCTCACGCTGATAACGTGCGTGGTGTTGGCAGCGGTCGTTGCCTTGAGCATCGCGGTTACGCCGCTGCTGCGCTCGCGGATCAACACGCAATTTCTTCTCGGAGCGCGCAACCAGGCGCTGCTCACCGAGTACATCGCGGCCATGGAGACGGTAAAGTCGCTCCAGATGGAGCCTCAGTTGCGGACCCGGTACGGGGAGTACCTGGCCACCTATTTGAAAGCGAGCTTCGAGACCCGTCAGCTCGCCAATACCTACAGCGTGATTGCCCATGCCCTCGAGCAGGTAATGATGGTGGCTATCCTGGTCTGCGGGGCTCTGCTGGTGATGGGATCACCGGGTTTTACGATCGGGATGCTGGTCGCCTTCCAGATGTTCGCGACACGGCTCTGCCAACCGATGCTGCATCTGGTAGGACTCTGGCAGCAGTGCCAGCAGGCGGGTATTGCGGTAAGGCGGCTCGGCGACATCATGGACGTGCCGCCGGAGCCTTACTCAGGGACTGCCACTCGTGAGCTGAAGGTGGCGGGAAAAGTGGAGTTGCGGGATGTGAGCTTCAGATATGGCGACCATCTTCCTTATCTCTATCGTAACCTTGATCTGACGATCGAACCGGGAAGCTGCGTGGCGATCACGGGGCCTTCCGGCAGCGGAAAAAGCACGCTCGCCAAGCTGTTGCAGGGATTCTACCTGCCCACCGAAGGCGCCGTCCTGCTCGATGGCGTCGACATACGGCACCGGTCCGCCAATGAACTTCGCCAGCACTTCGGCGTGGTACCACAGGAAACCGTGCTCTTCAGCGGGACGGTGTTCGACAATCTCGTGCTCGCCAATCCCCATGCCGATTTAAGACAGATCATCACCGCGTGCAAGCTCGCGGAAATCCATGACGTAATCGAGCAGCTTCCTCAAGGCTATCAGACCAGGCTCGGTGAACATGGAGTGGGTCTGTCCGGAGGTCAGAAGCAACGCATCGCAATTGCCCGCGCGCTCCTGAAGCGGCCGCGCATTCTGCTCTTCGACGAAGCGGCGGTCAGCCTGGACAAGGAAACCGCGGAGCAGCTCGCACGCACCGTAAATCGGCTTACCGGGAACATCACGATCATCTATATCGCTCACCATTTCCCCGGCGGTTTGAAGTTCAGCGCGAACCTGGATTTGTCCGGACGTGATTTGCCGCTGCGCCGAGCGATATAGGAGAGGGCGACTGTGGGCGGACACATGCTGAGTTCTCTCCAACCCCCGGACGCGTTCGCGCCGGCTGTGCTGAGACTTCAGCGCGAGGCGCCTTCACCGCTGCCCCGTCTCATGCTCCATACGCTGTGGCTGCTCCTCGCGTTTGTCCTCGCATGGGTTGCACTCGGACAGCTCGATATCGTCGCGGTGGCGCAGGGCAGGATCATTCCACAAACCTTCCTCAAAATCGTGCAGCCGGCCGAGCAGGGCATCGTGCGGGAAATTCTGGTCAAAGAGGGCGACGTGGTCGAGTCGGGACAGGTGCTGATTCGCATGGATGCACTCCTCTCGGGCGCCGACCGCAATATCGTTGCGAACGAACTCAGGCTGAAGGAACTGCAATTACGGCGCATAGACGCGGAACTGAGCGGCACGGCCCTCGTGCGGCGGCCGGGCGATCCCGAAGAAATATTTGCACAGGTGAGCGCGCAGTATCGCGCACGCCGGGATGCCCATCAGGACGCCGTGGACGGCGAAAGAGCGCTGCTTGTCAGGGCGCAGCAGGACCTCAACGTCGCGCTCGAGATCGAGAACAAGCTCAGGAAGACGGTACCGCTCTACGAGGAACAGGCGAAGGGGTGGGAGCGTCTTGCGAACGAGGGCTTTGCCGGCCGTCTCATGGCGATGGACCGGCAACGGCTTTACATCGAATCCGCCCAGGACCTGCGCGCGCAGGGGCACAATGTGGAAAGTCTCAGGGCGAGCATCGCGCAGTCGGAGAAGCGTATTGCCCAGATCAGTTCCAACTACCGCCAGCAGCTTCAGAACGAGCGGATCGAGGCCGCTGCGCACCTGCATCGCCTGCGACAGGAACTCGACAAGCACGAGCATCGTTTCGGCATGCTCGAGCTCAAGGCACCGCAGGCAGGGATCATCAAGGACGTTGCGACGCGTACGCCGGGAACGGTGGTGGCGCCGGGAACGATACTTCTCACATTGGTGCCGCAGGACGAGCCGCTCCTCGCTGAGGTTTGGGTGAACAACGCCGACGCCGGGTTCGTCCAGGCGAATCAGAAGGCGCGGCTCAAGTTCGCGGCGTATCCTTTTCAGAAATACGGCACGCTGGAGGGCGCCGTCGCCCATGTGAGTGCCGATGCCCGCGAGCATTCGGATGTTCCGGGCGCGGCGGTCAGATCGATTCCCGAAGCCGCATATCGGACGCTCATCACGTTGAGCGCTGATCATCTTTCACACGCCGACCGGCAGCTCCGGCTGGTACCAGGCATGGCCGTCAGTGCCGAAATCCGGCTGGGCACCCGAACGGTGCTCGAGTATCTCCTGTCTCCCATCCAGAAAGCGGCGGGCGAAGCCGGACGCGAGCGCTGAAGACTCTCCGCGTCCCGCAGCAGCGCGGTTTTGCGGGTGTACGGACATCCAAACTCGTTGGAGCGCCCGGAACTTTTGCGCTAGAATGCGCAAACGGCACAAGTCGCGATGACCAAATACATCTTTGTCACAGGTGGTGTAGTCTCCTCACTGGGCAAAGGCATCGCCGCCGCTTCCCTCGCCGCCATCCTCGAGTCCCGGGGCATCCGCATCGCGATGCTCAAGCTGGATCCCTATATCAACGTGGATCCCGGCACCATGAGCCCGTTCCAGCACGGCGAGGTGTTCGTGACGGAGGACGGGGCCGAGACCGACCTCGACCTGGGGCACTACGAGCGCTTCCTCCACGCCAAGATGGGCAAGCGCAACAACTTCACCACCGGCCAGATCTACGAGAGCGTCATCAAGAAGGAGCGGCGGGGGGACTACCTGGGCGGCACGGTGCAGGTCATTCCCCACATCACCGACGAGATCAAGCTCTTCATCCGCCGCGGCGCGGGGGATGCCGAGGTCGCCATCGTCGAGATCGGGGGAACGGTGGGCGACATCGAATCGCTGCCCTTCCTCGAGGCGATCCGGCAGATGGCGATCGAGCTCGGGCGCGACAACGCCTGCTTCATCCACCTGACGCTGGTGCCCTACATCGCCTCGGCCGGGGAGATCAAGACCAAGCCGACCCAGCACTCGGTGAAAGAGCTGCGGGAGATCGGGATCCAGCCCGACGTGCTGCTCTGCCGGGCGGACCGGCCGTTGCCCGAGGACGAACGGCGCAAGATCGCGCTCTTCACCAACGTGCCGGTGGAGGCGGTCATTTCGGCGGTGGACGTGGACAGCATCTACAAGATTCCGGCGATGCTGCACAGCCAGGGACTCGACGACATCGTCTGCCACAAGCTCGGGCTCGCCCCGCCGCCGGCGAACCTTTCGAGCTGGGAGAAACTGGTCTACGCACTGGAACACCCACGGCAGGACGTCAACATCGCGCTCGTCGGCAAGTACGTCGATCTCACGGAATCCTACAAGTCGCTCTCGGAGGCGCTGATCCATGCCGGCATCCATACCGGCGCGCGGATCCGCATCAACTACGTCGATTCGGAAAGCATCGAAAAGAACGGCGTCGGTTGTCTCAACAGGATGGACGCGATCCTGGTGCCGGGCGGCTTCGGCAAGCGCGGCGTGGAAGGCAAGATCCGTGCGATCCGCTATGCCCGCGAGAACCGCATCCCTTATCTTGGCATCTGCCTCGGAATGCAGCTTGCAGTGATCGAGTACGCGCGGGACGTCGCAGGGCTTGCTGGCGCGCATAGCACCGAGTTCGAGCCGGACACGCCGCATCCGGTGATCGCTCTCATTACCGAATGGCAGAACCGGGACGGTCGCGTCGAACGGCGCGACGCCACCTCGGATCTCGGCGGGACCATGCGGCTCGGCGGGCAGGAGTGCGTTCTGGAGCCGGGTTCAATGGCTGCGCGCATCTACGGCGCCGAGCGTATCGTCGAGCGACACCGCCACCGCTACGAGGTCAACGCGCACTATCTGCCGCGCCTCGAGGAGGCGGGGCTCAAGGTGAGCGGCCGGTCGATGAAGGAAGGGCTCTGCGAAATGATCGAGCTGTCCAATCATCCCTGGTTCGTGGCCTGCCAGTTCCACCCGGAGTTCACCTCCACCCCGCGCGAGGGTCACCCGCTCTTCAAGGCTTTCGTACAGGCCGCGCTGGAGAACGCGCAGTCGCATTCGGATACGAAGCAGGAAGCGACCGGGCGGCTCAAGAACATCGCCTGACGCCATGAACCTCTGCGGATTCGAGGTCGGGCTCGACAAGCCGCTGTTCTGGAAGGCGGGGCACCCGCGGAGGGCGGAGCAGGGTTCCCGCTTGCGGGATGCGACCCCGGAGCGGGATGCAGGCCCGCGGAACTTGGCGAAGGCGCGCTGATGAAGTTGTGTGGCTTCGAGGTCGGGCTCGACAAGCCGCTGTTCCTCATAGCGGGCCCCTGTGTGGTCGAGTCCCGCCAGCTCGCGCTCGACACCGCCGGGGACCTCAAGCGCATCTGCGGCGAGCTCGAGATTCCTTTCATTTACAAGTCGTCGTACGACAAGGCAAACCGCAGTTCCATCCAGTCGTTTCGCGGCCTGGGAATGGAGCGCGGACTCGAGATCCTGGCCGAGGTAAGAGAAAAGATCGGTGTGCCGGTGCTGACCGACGTGCACGAGATGGAAGACATACCCGCCGTCGCAGCCGCGGTGGACGTGCTGCAGACGCCGGCGTTCCTCTGCCGCCAGACCGACTTCATCTGCGCCGTGGCAAGTGCCGGCAAGCCCGTCAACATCAAGAAGGGCCAGTTTCTGGCGCCCGAGGACATGCGCCACGTGGTGGAAAAGGCACGCTCGGCCAGCGGCCGCGACAACGTCATGGTCTGCGAGCGCGGCGTATCATTCGGCTATCACAATCTCGTTTCCGACATGCGCTCTCTTGCGATCATGCGCGAGACCGGCTGCCCGGTGGTGTTCGATGCGACCCATTCCGTCCAGCTTCCAGGCGGGCGCGGCAATGCGAGCGGCGGACAGCGCGAGTTCGTGCCGGTGCTTGCGCGCGCTGCGACCGCGAGTGGAATCGCGGGTCTTTTCATGGAGACGCATCCCGACCCGGACAAGGCCCTGTCCGACGGTCCGAACGCCTGGCCGCTGCGACACATGCGCGCGCTGCTCGAGACGGTGAAGGAGCTCGATCAGTTGACCAAGCGCAAGGGCTTTGCCGAGAATCTCGTGTAGCGGCGACAGAAACCGAAGAACAGGAAGAAACCACCATGAGCGCGATCGTCGATGTGATAGCCCGCGAGATCCTCGATTCGCGGGGCAATCCGACCGTGGAAGCGGACGTGCTGCTCGAATCCGGCGTGCTGGGGCGGGCGGCGGTGCCTTCCGGTGCTTCCACGGGAAGCCGGGAGGCGATCGAGCTGCGCGACGGCGACGCGGGGCGCTACGGCGGCAAGGGCGTGCTGAAGGCGGTCGAGAACATCAACACCGAAATCTGCGAGGCGATCGTCGGGGTCGACGCGACCGAGCAGTGCTTCATCGACAAGACGCTGATCGATCTCGACGGCACGGAAAATAAATCGCGTCTCGGCGCGAACGCGATCCTCGCCGTTTCGCTGGCGGTCGCAAAAGCCGCAGCCGAGGAATCCGGCCTGCCGCTCCATCGCTATCTCGGGGGCGCGGGCGCGATGACGATGCCGGTGCCGATGATGAACGTCATCAACGGCGGCGCGCACGCGGACAACAGCCTGGAGATGCAGGAATTCATGATCATCCCTTCCGGCTTGCCTTCGTTCCGCGAGGCGCTGCGCTGCGGGACGGAAGTTTTTCAGACGCTCAGGAGGATACTCCACGACCGCGGGCTTTCCACCGCGGTGGGCGACGAAGGCGGCTTCGCGCCGCGTCTTCCGCGCCACGAGGCGGCGATCAAGGTGATCCTGGAGGCGATCGAGGCGGCGGGTTACCGGCCCGGAGAAGACGTGATGCTCGGGCTCGACTGCGCAAGCTCCGAGTTCTACGAGGACGGCGAGTACACGCTCGGCTCGGAGGGCCTCTCGCTCAAGGCACCCGAGTTCATCGACTATCTCGTGGCGTGGGTGGAGAAGTACCCCATCATCAGCATCGAGGATGGCATGGCGGAGGACGACTGGGAAGGCTGGAAGCTCCTGACCCAGCGCCTTGGCAGCCGCGTTCAACTCGTCGGCGACGATCTCTTCGTCACCAACACGCGCTACGTGAAGCAGGGAATCGAGCAGGGCGTTGCCAACTCGGTACTGATCAAGGTGAACCAGATCGGCACGCTGACCGAGACCTTTGCGGCCATCGAGCTCGCGAAGCGCGCGCGCTATACCGCGGTCATCTCGCACCGATCGGGCGAGACGGAGGACACCACGATCGCCGACATCGCGGTCGCCACCAACGCGATGCAGATCAAGACCGGTTCGCTGTCGCGCTCCGACCGGCTCGCGAAATACAACCAGCTTCTCCGGATCGAGGAGGACCTGGGCGAGTCGGCGAGCTTTGCCGGCCGCGGTGCGTTCTATCAGCTGCGCTGAGCTTAGCCGGAACAGTGCCGCATGCGCCTCGTCACCCTGGTACTTGCGGCACTGATCGCGGCGATCCAGTACCCGCTGTGGCTGGGAAAGGGCAGTTGGCTGCGCGTGTGGGAGGTGGACCGGCAGATCCGTGCGCAGCGCGCGATCAACGAGCGGCTGCAGGCACGCAACAGCGCGCTCGATGCGGAAGTGCGCGATCTCAAGCAGGGACTCGAAGCGATCGAAGAGCGGGCGCGCAGTGAGCTCGGGATGATCCGACAGGACGAAATCTTCTTCCAGATCCTCGAGCCGCGCGCCGTTTCGCTGCCGCGGGATCAATAAGTGGCCGCGCACATCATTCACGGCGGTGCCGTCGCCCGTGAGATCTATGCGCAACTCGATGGGCGCATCCGCGCGCTGAGGGCGCGGGGAGTGCGGCCGGGACTGGCTGCGGTCGAAGTCGGCGGCAACCCCGCGTCTCTGGTCTATATCCGCAATAAGATCAAAGCGTGCGCCGCCGCGGGCGTGCATTCGGAGGTGCATCAGTTTCCGAGCGACTGCGGCGAGGACGCAGTCCTCGAGCGATTGGAGGCGCTGAACCGGGATCCGCGCATCCACGGGATCATCGTGCAGTTGCCGCTCCCCGCGGGGTTCGACGGCCGGCGCCTCCTTCAGGCGATCCACCCCGAAAAGGACGTGGACGGCTTCGGATGGCGCAATCTTGGTGCGCTGCTCGACGGCAATCCGGTCTACGTGCCCGGTACCCCGCTCGCAGTGATGACGCTGCTCGATCACGCGGGCATCGCCATCGAGGGAAAAAGCGCCGTGGTGATCGGGCGGAGCACCATCGTCGGCAAGCCTATGGCGCTCCTTCTGCTTGCACGCAACGCAACTGTCACCGTCTGTCATTCCAGGACGCCGGAGCTCACCGCCTACACCTCGCGCGCCGACATCGTGGTTGTGGCGGCAGGAAAGCCGGGGCTCGTCACCGGAGAGATGGTGCGACCGGGCGCAGCGGTGATCGATGTCGGTATCAACCGCATGGCCGACGGTAAGCTCACGGGCGATGTGGACTTCGAAGGCGTGAAGGACCGGGTGGGCTATCTCACGCCAGTGCCCGGGGGCGTGGGCCCGATGACCGTTGCCATGCTGATCTCCAACACGGTGAGCGCCGCAGAGCGTACCCAGCGCTAGGCCCGCTGTGCCATCGGCCGGCGCACGCCCTTTTTTCAGCAGTGAAAGATGTTCGCGAAGTGGAGCAGGAGTTCGGGGCTGAAATAACCCCGGAGGCTGAAATAGCCGAGCATCGTCGCGAGCACCGCAAGCAGTGTCCACGTCACGATTCTATGAGAGTGCGTCATGACCCGTGGCGCATGTTCGGCGGGAGGATGCGCATTATCCCACATGCAGTACCCCGACAGGCAGCATGAACCAGGTGCATGATGATAGTGCCCGCCGGTATAAGCGCCGATCCGCATGCTTGTATAATCAATTGTTTTTGACACTGTTTTCAACTTGGCTGCCGAAGTCATCCCGGTCCCCGCGTCGGGGCTTTCCTTTTCCGATCTCTATACGCGAGAGGGTCTCGTTCGTATGGATGCGCTGTTTCTGCACGAGCTTGCGCGCCACGACACGAAGCTGCACGGTGAGCTCCTCGCGGCGCGCTCGAATCCCGATACACTGACGGCGAAGCAGGAGTCCGGGCTGCTGCTCGCCCTCGCCCCCCATCTCGATCGCTTCGTCGGGTGGCTCTTCGGGATAGAGCTGGAACTCGAGGCGCTCGCGCGCGAGCATCATGTGCGCACGCCGCTTTATAACGTGAAGCGGCATTTCGTGCAACGCAAGGCGATGCACGGCTACAAGGCCGATGAGGCTGCCGCCTTCGATGGCGAGGCGCTGGCGCGCGGGCTTGAAGCCGCAATGGGCGAGCCGCTCAGCGAGCTTGCGTTCGCACGCCACGTGACCGAATGGCAGAAGGACGAGTCCGCCCATGCCGCGCAGCTGGATCTCGCGCTGCGCTACGCCGCGTGGGCTGCGCATACCGAGGCGGGGCGACGCAAGCATCGCGCGGGGGTGCTCTTCAAAGCCCCTCACAAGCTCGATCCCCACCGTCTCGTGCCGGCCGTTGCGGACGAGAGCGCCGGTTACACGCGCTATCGTCTGCCGCAGGATCAGTTGCGCCGCCGCGAAGGGTTCAAGCTGACCGACGAGGGCACCGATCTCACGGGCGCGCTGGACGAAGCGCACTACTGCATCTGGTGCCACGAGCAGGGCAAGGACTCGTGCTCCAGGGGCCTCAGGGAAAAAGGCGCGAGCGGGCGCGGCGCCGAATCGTTCAGGAAAAGTCCCTTCGGCGTGATCCTCGCGGGCTGCCCGCTGGAGGAAAAGATCTCCGAGTTCCACAAGGCCAAGGCCGACGGGGTCGCCATCGGCGCGCTGGCCATCATCGCCGTCGACAACCCGCTCGCCGCTGCCACGGGGCACCGCATCTGCAACGATTGCATGAAGTCGTGCATCTACCAGAAGCAGGAGCCGGTCAACATCCCGCAGGCCGAGACGCGCACGCTGAAGGACGTGCTCGAGCTGCCCTGGGGGTTCGAGATCTACAGTCTCCTGACGCGCTGGAACCCGCTCAATCTGCGTCGGCCGTATCCGGCGCCGACGACCGGCAGGCGCGTGCTGGTGGCGGGCATGGGCCCGGCCGGCTTTACTCTCGCGCACTTCCTGCTGAATGACGGCCATGCGGTGGTCGGCATCGATGGGCTCAAGATCGAGCCGCTCCCGCCCGAACTGTCGGGCGTCGACGCGCGCGGGAAGCGGGTGCCGTTCAGACCGGTGCGCGACATCCGCGAGCTGCGCGAGCCGCTCGACGAGCGCGTCATGGCCGGATTCGGCGGAGTGGCCGAGTACGGCATCACGGTGCGCTGGGACAAGAACTTCCTCAAGATCATTCGACTGCTGCTCGAACGGCGCGAGCGCTTTGTGCTGTTCGGCGGCGTGCGATTCGGTGGCACCATCACCGCCGACGAAGCGTTTGCGCTCGGCTTCGATCACATCGCGCTTGCGATCGGCGCCGGACGGCCGACTGTCATCGACATGCCGAACGCCCTGGCCCGGGGTGTGCGGACCGCGTCCGATTTCCTGATGGCGCTGCAGCTTACCGGCGCGGCGAAAACGGATTCGATCGCCAACATGCAATTGCGGTTGCCGATCGTCGTGGTGGGAGGCGGGCTCACGGCGATCGACACGGCGACGGAATCGCTCGCCTACTATCCGCTGCAGGTCGAGAAATTCCTGTGGCGGTACGAGCAGCTCGCGCGCGACCACGGCGAAGCGGCGGCGCGCATTGCATGGACCGAGGAGGAGCGCGAGATCGCCGACGAATTCATCAGGCACGCACGGGCGTTGCGGGCCGAGCGCGAGGCGGCCGCAAGAGAGCAGAGACCCGCTCGCATTCTGGAACTGCTGCAGTCGTGGGGCGGCGTGACGATCGCGTATCGCAAGCGGCTCGTCGACAGCCCGGCCTATACGCTCAACCACGAGGAAGTGCAGAAAGCGCTCGAAGAAGGAGTCGTTTTCGCTGAAGGCCTCACGCCGCGCGCGATCGAGCTCGATCGCTACGGCCACGCGCGGGCGCTCAGCGTTTCAGTGCAGAGCCGCGGCGTGGACGGAAAGTGGACCGAGGTGCGCCGCACGGAACTGCCCGCGCGCACTGTCCTGATCGCTGCGGGTACGCAGCCCAACACGGTGCTCGCGCGCGAGGATCCGCGTAATTTCAGGCTCGACGGCCGCTACTTCCAGGCGGTGGACGAGGAAGGACGCGCGGTCGAGGTGGAGAAGGCGATCTCGAAGCCGAAAACGGTGCGTGTGCTCGCCGCGCGGCGCGAAGATGAGCGCTTCGTGAGCTACTTCGGCGACGTGCATCCTTCGTACTTCGGCAACGTCGTCAAGGCGATGGGCGGGGCGAAGCAGGGCTATCCGGTGGTGAGCCGCATGCTGGAAAAAATCAGCCCCGCCGCCGCCGTGACGGACGAAGCGTTCCTTGCGCGACTCAACGACGGGCTCCGCGCCACCGTGCACGAGGTCGTGCGGCTGACGCCTCTGATCGTCGAAGTGGTCGTGCGGGCTCCGCTCGCCGCGCGCCGCTTCCGGCCCGGGCAGTTCTACCGGCTGCAGAATTTCGAGACCGGCGGCCTGCGGGCCGACCACACGCGGCTCACGATGGAGGGGCTCGCCCTCACTGGAGCGTGGGTCGACCGCGAGCGCGGACTCGTATCCACCATCGTGCTGGAAATGGGCGGATCGAGCGACCTGTGCCTGCTGCTCAAGCCCGGCGATCCCGTAGTCCTGATGGGGCCCACCGGTGCGCCGACCGAAATTCCCTCGGGTGAGACGGTAATCCTTGCCGGCGGCGGCCTGGGAAATGCCGTGCTGTTTTCCATCGGCCAGGCCATGCGCAAGGCGGGAAACCGTGTCCTGTATTTCGCCGGCTACAAGCACATGACCGACCGCTACAAGGTGGCGGAAATCGAAGCGGCCGCCGACGCGGTGGTATGGTGCTGCGACGAGGAGCCCGGGTTCATGCCCGACCGTCCGCAGGACAAGAGCTTCGTCGGCAACATCGTTCAGGCGATGCGCGCCTACGCCAGCGGGGCGCTTGGAGAGCAGCCGATTCCTTTCGCGGACGCGGACCGGCTGATCGCGATCGGTTCGGATCGGATGATGGCCGCGGTCGCGCAGGCGCGGCGAGAGGTGCTCAAGCCCTATCTCAAGCCGCATCACTTCGCGATCGGCTCGATCAACTCGCCGATGCAATGCATGATGAAGGAGATCTGCGCCCAGTGCCTGCAGCCGCACGTCGATCCGCAAACCGGCAGGACGACGTACGTCTTTTCCTGCTTCAACCAGGATCAGCCGCTCGATCTCGTTGACTGGAAAGCGCTCAATTCACGGCTCGCGCAGAATGCCGTGCAGGAAAAGCTCACCGCCGAGTGGATCGATCACTGCCTCGTTGCGCTCGGTGCGCGCGAGATGCAGCGTATTTGAAAGCCCGTAGCGGCATCCCGCGCGGCCGGTAATTCAGTCGCGGCCCAGTTCGCGCAGCGCGTCGCCGATCACACCCACCAGCTCGTCGATCTGCTGCTCCGAAATGATGAGTGGCGGCGAGAGCGCGATGATATCTCCGGTCGTGCGAATCAGGACGCCCTTATCGTAGCAGCGCAGGAAGGTGCGGAATGCACGCTCGCCTGTCTTGCCGGGCTTCGATTCGAGCTCGATGCCCGCGACCATGCCCATGTTGCGGATGTCCACGACGTGGGGCATTTCGCGCAGCGAATGCACCGCGTTCTCGAAGTAAGGCGCGAGCCGTTGCGCGCGCTCGAAGAGCCGCTCCTCGGCGTAGAGCTCGAGCGTCGCCTCCGCGGCCGCTGTCGCGAGCGGATGTCCCGAGTAGGTGTAACCGTGGAAGAGCTCGATCGTGCCGGGCGGAGCCGCATTGATGACGGTATCGTAGACGCCGTGCCGCACGATCACCGCGCCCATCGGGACCGTCCCGTTGGTGATGCCCTTGGCGATCGTGATCATGTCCGGCACCACACCGACCGCCGCGGCCGCGAAGGATGCGCCGAGACGCCCGAATCCCGTGATCACCTCGTCGAAAATGAGCAGAATCCCGTGGCGGTCGCAGATCGCGCGCAGCCGCTCGAGGTAGCCCTTGGGTGGAACCAGCACGCCGGTCGAGCCCGCCATGGGCTCGACGATGACGGCCGCGATGTTGGAGGCGTCGTGCAGCGGGATGATCCGGTTTTCAAGCTCGTCGGCGAGATGCGCGCCCCATGCCGGCTGGCCGCGGCTGAACGCGTTCTCCTGCGGGTAATGCGTGTGCCCGAGGTGGTCTACGCGTCCCAGCGTATTGCCGAACGCCTTGCGATTCGCCGGGATACCGCCCACCGCCATGCCGCCGAAGCCCGCGCCATGGTAGCCCCGCTCGCGGCCGATCAACACGGTGCGCTGCGCTTCGCCCCGAGCGCGATGGTAGGCAAGCGCGATCTTGAGCGCCGTATCGACGGCTTCGGAGCCCGAATTCGCGTAGAACACGTGGTCCAGATCGCCGGGCGCGAGCTGGGCCACGCGCTCGGCGACACGAAAGGCGCCGGGGTGCCCCATCTGGAACGCCGGGCTGTAGTCCATCGTCTCCACCTGTTTCTTGACTGCCTCAACGATCCGGGCCCGGCAGTGCCCGGCGTTGACGCACCAGAGGCCCGAGGTTCCATCGAGAACGCGCCGGCCGTCTTCCGTGATGTAGTGCATATCCTTCGCGGCAACGAAAAGGCGCGGCGCGGCCTTGAACTGGCGATTGGCGGTAAACGGCATCCAGTAGGCGTCGAGCTGAAAGTCCCGGGGTTTCATGTTGGCCTTCCTCGTGAGGTGTGACGGGTGGGTACGGCATTCTGCCAGCACGGCGTCCGGCCGTCATCCCGCCGTTGCGCGTGCTAACATCCGCGCACCATGGCACGACACATCGCCTGTCTCACGTTCGATTTCGATGCGCTGTCGGGGTGGATCGCACGGGGAATGACGACGCCCGGGCCGATCTCGCGCGGCGAGTTCGGCCCGAACGTCGCGCTTTCGCGTATCCTTGCGCTGCTTGCCCGCTACGGTGTCACGAGCACATGGTTCATACCGGGCCATACGATCGAAACCTATCCCGAGGCCTGCGCGAAGGTCGTGGAAGCGGAGCACGAAATCGGCCACCATGGCTGGACGCATCGCCCGCCTGCAAGCCTCTCGCGCGACGAGGAGGAGGCGGAGCTCCTCCGCGCGAACGCTGCGATTCGCAGGCTTGCCGGGCGCGCGGCGCGCGGCTATCGCTCGCCGTCATGGGATCTCTCGCCGCATTCCGTATCGCTGCTGCTCGAGCACGGTTTTTTCTACGACAGCAGCATGATGGGCGATGATTACACGCCGTATCGCGTACGCGAGCCGGACGTGATCGAACTGGAGCGTCCCGCCGTCTTCGGCAAGCCAACGCGCCTGATCGAGATGCCGGTGAGCTGGACGCTCGACGACTATCCGCATTTCGAATTCGTACGCACGCCGACGACGATCCTGCCCGGCCTCATGAACGCGGAAAGCGTGCTGGAAAACTGGATCGATGACTTTCGTTACCTCCGGGAACATCTCGACTGGGGTGTCATCACCTACACGTTTCATCCGTTCGTCATCGGCCGCGGTCACCGCATGCTCGCGCTGGAAAAGCTGATTCGCGCGCTCTCTGAGGGCGGCGCGGTGTTTCTCACCGTGGAGCAGGCCGCCCTCGAGTTCGCGGCGCGCGGCTCCACGTCCTGATTCGGGGCTTCCGGCGTGCGGAGAGCCGGATTCGCTCGCATGGGTGCGAGGCCTTGATCACCCTTGACAGCGTTTCCTGCCGCTACGGCGGGCAACTCGTGCTCGCACCGACCGACTTCGCATTTCCCGCCCGCACCACCACCGCGCTGATCGGGCCCAGCGGCTGCGGCAAGTCCACGCTCCTGAGACTGATCGTGGGCCTCGTTCGACCCTCGAGCGGGCGGGTGTTGATCGACGGTGAGGCGCTCTCTCCCGGGAACGTGAACCGGTTGCGCCATGGGATGGGTTACGTGATCCAGGAAGGAGGGCTCTTCCCGCACCTCACCGCGCGTGACAACGTGACCCTGCTGGCACGCCACCTTAAGCGGCCTGCGCAGTGGATCGCAGAGCGGGCGGACGTTCTGGCGGATCTCATGCGCCTGCCGCAGGCCACGCTCGCCCGATTTCCGCACGACCTGTCCGGGGGGCAGCGCCAGCGCGTGAGCCTCATGCGCGCGCTCATGCTCGATCCCTCCATACTCCTTCTCGATGAGCCGCTGGGCGCGCTCGATCCCATTACGCGATACGAACTGCAGGAGGAGCTCGCGCGTATCTTTTCCCGGCTTGACAAGACGGTGATCTTCGTCACGCACGACATGGTCGAGGCGGCGCACCTCGCGAGCCGGATCGCCATCATGCGCTCGGGTCGTATCCTGCAGTGCGGCAGCTTCGAGGAACTGCTGCGCCGGCCGGCGGAGGACTACGTGCGGGATTTCATCGGGGCACAGCGCCGCGGCTTTCCCGTGATCGCGCCATGAGGACCCTCCTCGTGCTGCTTGCGCTCCTCGCGCCCGGCCTGTGCGCGGGGCAGGGATTGCTCAACGTCGGTTCGAAGCGTTTTACCGAGTCCTATATCCTCGGTGAAATCGTGGCTCAGACGGTGCGGCGGGCAGGCGAGGCGGAAGCGACGCACCACCGAGGCCTCGGCAACACCGCCATTCTGTTCGCGGCGCTCAAATCCGGCGCGATCGATGTCTATCCGGAATACACCGGCACGATCGCGCTCGAACTGCTGCGACAGCCTGCAGTCACGGGGCTCGCAGAGCTGAACGCGCGGCTTGCGCCGCACGGGCTCATGGCTTCGATCCGGCTCGGTTTCAGCAATGCCTACGCGCTCGCCATGCCCGAGGAACGCGCTGCCGCATTCGGGATCCGGACGATTTCCGACCTTGCCGGCCATCCCCAGCTGCGAATCGGCCTCTCCCAGGAATTTCTCAATCGCCAGGACGGTTGGCCGGCGCTGCGCGAGGCCTACGACCTGCGGCTCCCTGTGCGCGGGCTCGATCACGGGCTCGCCTATGAAGCGCTCGCCGCCGGGCAACTCGACGTGATGGATGTCTATACCACGGACGCAAAGCTCGCGCGCTATCGACTGCGCATTCTCCTCGACGACCGGAAATTCTTCCCCGCTTACGAGGCAGTGCTGCTGCATCGGCGCGATTTGCCCGAGCGCTTTCCCGCATCGTGGCGTGCACTGCAAGCTCTGGAAGGCCGCATCAGCGCCGAGCGCATGATTGAAATGAACGCCCAGGCCGAACTCTCGGGCACTCCGTTCGCCGCCGTTGCGCGCAGATTCGTCGAAGGCGAGAGCCCTGCTCATAGTGCGGGGCGTCCCGAGCCCCGGGCGTTCGTTTCGCTGCTGCTGGGCCCCGACTTCGTGCGGTTGACCATGGAGCACCTCGTGCTCGTGCTGGTCTCACTTCTGCTCAGCACCGCAACGGCGCTTCCCCTCGGCGTCTGGGCCGCGCGCTCGCCTCGCGCAGGCACCTGGATTGTCGCTGCGACAGGCGTCGTTCAGACGATCCCGTCGCTGGCGCTGCTCGCGTTTCTGATCACCCTCACAGGTGCCATCGGCGTGCTGCCTGCGCTCATCGCGCTCTATCTTTATGGGCTGCTTCCCATCGTCCGCAATACGCTGAGCGGTCTCACGGATATTGCACCGCCGCTCGCCGAATCGGCGCAGGCGCTCGGCCTCTCAAGCTGGGCACGGCTGCGACATGTCGAGCTGCCGCTTGCCTCGCGCGCCATCCTGGCCGGCATCAAGACCTCGGCCGTCATCAATGTCGGGACCGCGACGTTGGCCGCGCTGATCGGCGCGGGCGGGTACGGGGAGCGTATCGTGGCGGGGCTTGCCGTTCACGACAGCGCGATGCTGCTCGCGGGCGCGGTGCCGGCCGCCGTGCTCGCGCTGCTGATGCAGTGGGGCTTCGATGCGCTCGACCGCTGGGTGATTCCTGCGGGGCTGCGTGGTGCCGCCGCGCCGGGGCAGGCGCGATAAGCTCCGTAAAGCGCCGTAATGCATGCACCGTCCTGCCGCGGAAAATGAACTAAATCGGGGCGCGCCGGTCAGTGGAGTGACGGTAGGCTTCCCGTTTCATCGAACCGCCCCGGGGCGGGTATACTGTGCGCTCATTGTCCAGCCGGTAAAGCCGCTCGACTTGGATAAGAAAGTCATCGTCAGGGACGGGTTTGATGAGCGATCGCGAAGTCGATCAGCAGCTGGTCGAGCGCGCTCAGCGCGGCGACAAAGAGGCGTTCGAGCTGCTGGTCAGCAAGTATCAGCGGAAGCTCGCGCGGCTGCTGTCGCGCTTCATCAGGGATGCGACGGAAGTGGAGGACGTCACGCAGGAGGCGTTCATCAAGGCCTACCGGGCGTTGCCGACCTTCCGTGGGGACAGCGCCTTTTACACGTGGCTCTACCGGATCGGCATCAACACGGCGAAGAATTATCTCGTCGCGATGGGGCGCAGGGCACCCACTACGACGGATTTCGATAGCGACGAGGCGGAGAATTTCGAAGATGGGGAGCAGCTGCGCGACCTGAACACGCCAGAAAACGAGCTGATGAGCCGGCAGGTCGCCGAAACGGTGAACCAAACGCTGGAGGAATTGCCAGAAGAACTGCGAACTGCAATTACATTGCGCGAGATCGAGGGGCTGAGCTACGAGGATATCGCCAGCATCATGAATTGCCCGATCGGCACCGTGCGATCGCGGATCTTCAGGGCGCGCGAGGCAATCGCCGACAAACTGAGACCGCTGCTCGGAACGCGCAAGGACAGGAGATGGTAGATGGACAAGATTTCCGCATTGATGGACGGCGAGCTTGACGAGCGCCAGGCGGCGCACGAGCTTTCCCGTCTCCGCCAGAGTGGCGAGCTGCGCCAGGCCTGGGACACCTTTCATCTGATCGGCGACGCCCTGCGCGGCGAGCGCATGCTCCACACCGATATCGCCGGGCGCCTCGCGCGCAAGCTGGCTGACGAGCCGACCGTGCTCGCGCCGCAGCGCCCCTCGCCCCGGGTGAGGACATACGTCCTTTCCGCCGCAGCATCGCTGGCCGCCGTGGCCCTTGTTGGTTGGGTCGCCTTGGCGCCGCAGCCGGCCCCACAGCAACCGGAACTCGCGGCCGTGCGTCCCGCGGTGGCTCCCGCGCCTGTCGTCCCGGTCGCGGCGGTGCCCCTCGTCAGCCTGCCTGACGAGGGCCGGCGCAGCGAGTATCTGCTGGCACACCAGGGCTTTTCTCCCAGCACGGCAATTCTGGGCGTCGCGCCGTACATACGCAGCGTCTCGGCGCGGCAGCCGGTACAGGATCGCTGATCCCCTCATGAAAGCCGTGTGGCCGGTCGTAGTCCTCGGATTGGCGGCCGCCAACATCGCTGTCGCCGACAGCGTCGATCCCAGGGAAGCGCTGGCCTGGCTCGGGAAGATGGCTACGGCGTCCAACCAGCTTAACTACTCCGGCACCTTCATCTATCAGCACGGCAGGCAGTCCGAAACGTCCAGCATCGCCCATTTTGTCAATCCGGCGGGAGGGGTGTTCGAGCGGCTCGAAACACTCGATGGCCCGGTGCGCGAGGTGGTGCGCAGCAACGATCAGGTAACCTGCTATCTTCCCGGCAGCAAGACGGTCCTCATCGAGCAGCGCAACGCGCGGCTCCTTCCTGCGCTTCTGCCCGAGAATCTCGGCGGAATCACCGAGAGCTACATCGTGCGCGCCGGGGGGCGGGACCGGGTCGCGGGCCACGAATGCCAAGTGATCTCTCTCGATCCGCGGGACAGTTTGCGCTACGGCCGCGAGTTCTGCCTCGAGGTGCGCTCCGGGCTGCCGTTGCGGGTCCGCACCTTCAACGAAAAGAACGACGCCGTGGAGTCGTTCGCGTTCACGCAGCTCAAGCTCGGAGGGCGGTTCGATCGCGACAAAGTGAAGTCGAAGTACGCGTCCCGCAGCCGCAATTGGCGTATCGACCGCTCGGCCCTGAACGTCACCGAGAAGGCGGTCGAAACCGGCTGGATAGTGTCGAACCAGCCTCCGGGCTTCCGAAAGCTGATGGAAGTCAAACGCTCGATCGCCGGACGCAGCGATCCGGTGGCACAGATCGTGTTCTCCGACGGTCTCGCGGCGATCTCCGTCTTCATCGAACCCATGCCGCAGGACAAGACCGCAGAGCGATCGTTGACGCATCAGGGAGCCGTCAATATCTATACGCGCCCGTACGCGGATCGCATGGTGACCGTGCTGGGCGAAGCGCCCGCCGCCACGGTCATGCAAATCGCCAATTCCCTTGAGTTGAGAACCGGCGCCGCCGCAAAATAAGCCGGAGGAAAGACCGGCACCTGACCGTCAGAATCCCAGAACAACGCCAGCCGCATAACAATACCAACGGGTCCCACACATGCTCAATCGCCTCATCCTCGGATTGGTCCTGCTTGCTCCCGCTGTGGGCGCAGCACAGCTGCCCGATTTCACCGACATCGTCGAAAAGCAGGGTCCGACCGTCGTGAATATCAGCACCACCCAGTCGGTGCGGAGTCCGGTCGCACTGCCCAACATCCCCGAGGACGATCCTTTCTACGAATTCTTCCGGCGCTTCATACCGAGTCCCGGCCCGCGCGAATTTCAGTCGCAGTCGCTCGGCTCGGGATTCATCATCAGCGGCGACGGCTACGTTCTGACGAACGCGCATGTGGTCGATGCAGCCGAGGAGATCACGGTCAAGCTGAACGACAAGCGTGAGTTCAAGGCCAAAGTGATCGGCGCGGATCGCCGCACCGATATCGCACTGCTGAAGATCGACGCATCGGGGCTGCAGGCGGTGCGCTTCGGGGATCCGAACCGGCTGAAGGTTGGCGAATGGGTGGTGGCGATCGGGTCGCCTTTCGGCTTTGAAAACACCGTCACCGCCGGGATCGTGAGCGCAAAGGGACGCTCGCTGCCCCAGGAAAATTTCGTCCCGTTCATCCAGACCGACGTGGCGGTCAATCCGGGAAATTCCGGTGGGCCGCTCTTCAATCTTAGAGGGGAGGTGGTCGGGATCAACTCCCAGATCTACAGCCGGACCGGCGGCTTCATGGGCCTCTCGTTCGCGATCCCGATCGATGTGGCGAACGAGATCGTGCAGCAATTACGGACGACCGGAAAGGTCACGCGCGGCCGCATCGGCGTCGTGATCCAGCCGATCACCAAGGAACTGGCCGAATCGTTCGGGCTTGCCAGGCCGATGGGCGCGCTCGTGAACTCGGTCGAGAAAGGCGGGCCGGCCGACAAGGCCGGGATCGAATCGGGCGACGTGATCTTGAGGTTCGACGGCAAGACGGTGAATTCATCGGAAGATCTGCCGCGCATCGTCGGGTCGACGCGCCCGGGCAGCAAGGTCACCGTGCAGATCTGGCGCAACAAAAGCGCACGCGACGTGCAGGTCACCGTGGCGGAACTGCAGGACGATCGCGCGACCCGGCCGTCGCGGCGCGGCGGGAAACCCCCGGCGGCGAGTCAGTACGGTATGGCGCTTTCCGATCTGACCGAGGCCCAGCGCAAGGAGCTCAGAGTCGAGGGCGGCGTGCTCGTCGAAAACGCCCAGGGCGCTGCCGCACGCGCCGGCATCCGGCGGGGTGACGTCATCCTCGCCGTCAACAATCAGGACGTGAAGTCGGTCGAGCACTTCAAGGAAATCATGGGCCAGGCCGAGAAAGGACGGATCGTCGCGCTGCTCGTGCGGCGCGGCACGAACTCGCTCTATATCCCGTTCCGCGTCGATGGCAACTGACGCGCTGGCACGTCTCACGCTTTTCAGCCGCCGTGACTGCCATCTGTGCGATGAGATGGCGGCGGAATTGGCGGCGCTCAAGGCCACGCATCGCTTCGACCTCGACGTCGTGGACGTCGATGCGAACCTCGAGTCCGCGCGTCGCTATGGCGACCGCGTGCCCGTGCTCACGCACGGACCGCGCGAATTGTGCCATGCGCGCCTCGACCGGGCGGCGGTTACTGCGTTCCTGACCGAATTCCGATAAAATACAACCGCTTTAACAGCGACAAGGGCGCTCGACAGCGCCCTTTTCTATGCAGCATATCCGCAATTTCTCGATCATCGCGCATATCGACCACGGCAAGTCCACGCTGGCGGATCGCTTCATCCACCTGTGCGGCGGGCTCTCCGACCGTGAGATGGAAGATCAGGTGCTCGATTCCATGGAACTCGAGCGCGAGCGCGGGATCACGATCAAGGCTCAGACCGCGGCGCTGACCTACCAGGCGCGCGACGGCAAGACCTACGCGCTCAACCTGATCGATACCCCGGGGCATGTGGACTTCTCCTACGAGGTGTCGCGATCGCTCGCGGCGTGCGAGGGCGCGCTGCTGGTGGTTGACGCCTCCCAGGGTGTGGAAGCGCAGACCGTTGCCAACTGCTACACCGCGATCGAACAGGGCGTCGAAGTCGTCCCGGTGCTCAACAAGATGGACCTCCCGCAGGCCGATCCCGAGCGGGTCATCGCAGAGATCGAGGACATCATTGGCATCCCGGCGAAGGATGCGTTGCGGGTAAGCGCCAAGACAGGCGAAGGCGTGCCCGACATCCTGGAGGCGATCATCGCGCGCATGCCGCCTCCGCAGGGCGATCCCGCGAAGCCGCTCAAGGCGCTCATCATCGATTCCTGGTTCGACAACTACGTCGGCGTCGTCATGCTGGTGCGGGTGGTCGACGGGGAAATCAAGCCCAAGGATCGCATCCTGCTCATGGCCACGGCGGCGAGCTATGTCTGCGAGCAGGTGGGCGTCTTCACACCTAAATCGCGTCTCCGGGAGCGGCTTGGCGCGGGCGAGGTTGGGTTTGTGATAGCGGGCATCAAGGAGCTCAAGGTCGCGCAGGTCGGCGATACCGTTACGCTTGCCAATACGCCGGCAACGGCGCCGCTCCCGGGGTTCAAGGAGATCAAGCCGCAGGTCTTCGCCGGCCTCTATCCCGTGGACTCCAACGAATACGATGCCCTGCGCGACGCGCTGGAGAAACTGCACCTCAACGATGCGTCGCTGCGCTACGAGCCGGAGTCGTCGCAGGCGCTGGGATTCGGCTTTCGTTGCGGTTTTCTGGGGCTGCTGCACATGGACATCGTGCAGGAGCGTCTCGAGCGCGAATACAACATGTCGCTCATCACGACCGCGCCTACGGTGGTGTATCAGGTGGCGCTGCGGGACGGCTCGGTGATCGAAATCGAAAACCCCTCGAAGCTGCCCGATCCCTCGCACATCGAGGAGATCCGCGAGCCGGTCATCAGCGCCTCGATACTCGTGCCGCAGGACTACGTCGGAGCCGTCATCACCCTTTGCACGCAGAAGCGCGGCACCCAGCGCAACATGCAATATCTGGGACGGCAGGTAATGCTGACCTATGAGTTGCCGCTCAACGAAGTGGTGATGGATTTCTTCGACAAGCTCAAGTCCGTGTCGCGCGGCTACGCCTCCCTCGACTACGACTTTCTCGAGTACCGGGCGGGCGATCTGGTCAAGCTCGACATCCTCATCAACGGCGAGCGCGTCGATGCGCTCTCCCTCATCGTCCATCGCGAGAACGCGCAGTACCGCGGGCGCGAGCTGGTGGCGAAGATGCGTGAGCTCATACCGCGTCAGATGTTCGATGTGGCGGTGCAGGCGGCGATCGGCTCGCACATCATCGCCCGCGAAACGGTGAAGGCCCTGCGAAAAAACGTGCTCGCGAAGTGCTACGGCGGGGATATCACGCGCAAGAAAAAGCTCCTCGAAAAGCAGAAGGCCGGCAAGCGCCGCATGAAGCAGGTGGGCAGCGTGGAGATACCCCAGGAAGCGTTTCTGGCGATCCTCCAGGTAGAGAAATAGTCTCGGGCGCGCTGGCGGCGACAAGGAAAAGGACAGGAAGTGAACTTCGCCCTCATCATGTTCGTGCTGCTGGTCGTAACGGGCAGCGTCTGGCTTCTCGACCGATACGCGCTGCGGCCGCGCCGCTCCGCGGAGGCGAAGGAGCCGTGGTGGGTAGAGTATTCCAAGAGCTTCTTCCCGGTGATCCTGATCGTTTTTCTCCTGCGCTCTTTCCTGGTGGAGCCGTTCAAGATTCCGTCGGGCTCGATGCTGCCGACACTGCTGGTGGGCGACTTCATTCTCGTGAACAAGTTCACCTACGGCATCCGGCTGCCGATACTCAACGTGAAGCTCCTCGACGTGAGCGACCCGCAGCGCGGCGAGATCATGGTGTTCCGCTATCCCGAGAACCCGTCTCTCGACTACATCAAGCGCGTGGTCGGCCTGCCGGGCGACCGCATCGCCTACCGCAATAAGCGCCTCTGGATCAATGGCGAGGAAGTGCGCGTCCGGCCTGCCGGAGAATACAACTACATCGAATCGGGCCTCACGTTCGTCTCCGCGCTCAAGTTCACGGAAATGCTCGGCGGGCACGAGCATGCCATACTCATCCAGCCGGAGGCGCCGAGCGTGCAGATCTCCGGTGTCAAGTCGTTTCCTTCACGCGACAATTGCACATACAATGACAGCGGTTTGACGTGTACGGTGCCGCCCGGGCATTATTTTCTGATGGGCGACAATCGCGATAGCAGCAGCGACAGCCGCTACTGGGGCTTCGTGCCGGAAGAGAACATCGTGGGCAAGGCATTCCTGATCTGGTGGAATTTCGACGATTTCACGCGGATAGGGCGGTCGATAAACTGAGAGGGGAGGATCATGATGCGCGCGCAACGCGGAGTGACGCTGACGGGGTTCCTGGTAACGGCCGTGATCCTGGTGTTCGCGGCCCTGTTGGGATTCAAGATCGGGCCGGCCTACATGGAGTACTACACGATCCAGAAGCAGATCCGCATCGTCGCGAACGAGGTTGGTGCCGCGGATCGGCGCGCCGTCGAAAACGCCTTTGATCGCCGCGCCAATGTGGAGAATATCACCGCCATCACCGGCAAGGACCTGGAGATCACGAAGGACGGCGATGGCGTCATCATCACCGCCGAGTACTCGGTGAAGGTGCCGCTCGTGGGCAATCTGAGCGCGTGCATGGACTTCAGGGCGGGCTCGGACAGGAAGTGACCGTTGCTGGCGCACAATTCGCCGGAGATGGATGAGAAAGAGTTCGGTCTCCTGATCGGCCACGGCTTCCGTGATCCCGAACTGCTGCGACGGGCGCTCACGCACCGCAGCTTCGGCGCCCTGCACAACGAGCGCCTCGAATTTCTCGGCGACAGCGTCCTCAACTGCGCCGTTGCCCTCGAGCTCTACCACCGCTTTCCCAAGCTCACGGAAGGTGAGCTCTCGCGGCTCCGTGCGAGCATCGTCAATCGGCAATCTCTCTACGGGGCGGCGCAGCGCTTCGGCTTCAGCGAGCGGATACGCCTCGGGGAAGGGGAGATCCGCAGCGGCGGCTTTCAGCGACCGTCGATCCTCGCGGATGCCGTGGAAGCGGCGATCGGCGCTGCGTTTCTCGACGGCGGGTTCGAGGCTGCAGCGAATGTCGTGCGCACGCTCTTCTCCGAGCCGATCGAGACGGCGCATCCGAAGAGCGTGGGCAAGGATCCCAAGACACAACTGCAGGAATACCTCCAGAGCCGCCGCCTCGGGTTGCCGCAATACGGCATCGTGGCGACGCGCGGCCGCGCCGATCGGCATGTGTTCGAAGTCGAATGTGTCATACCCGAACTCAATATCCGTACGATAGGGAAGGGCAGCAGCCGGCGCAGCGCGGAACAGGACGCGGCACGTCGCGCCTATGAGCTTGCGATCCGCGAATGAGCGCGGCGATGCACAAGGCGGGTTATGTGGCGATCGTGGGTCGCCCCAATGCCGGCAAGTCGACCCTGCTGAACGTGCTGGTCGGTCAGAAGGTCAGCATCACCTCACGCAAGGCACAGACCACGCGCCGGAGGGTGGTCGGAATACTCACGCGGGATGAAGTGCAACTGGTATTCCTCGACATGCCGGGCTTTCCGGCCCGCCGCGACACGGCGCTGAATCGCCTCATGAACCGCAGCGTGATCGCGGGACTGCACGACGTCCACGCCGTCTTGCTGGTTCTGGACGGACTCAGGCTGGATCGGCGGGAGCTCGAGCTGCGCGAGGCGGTGCCGCCTTCCATGCCGCTGGTGGTGGCGATCAACAAGATCGACCGCGTGCGCGACAAGACGGATCTGCTGCCGTTCATCCGCAAGGCATCCGGGCAGCTGAACTGCGCGAGCATCGTGCCGGTGTCAGCGCTCAAGAGAACAGGGCTCGATGAGCTCGTGGACGTGGTATCCGGCCTCATGCCGGAGGGGCCGTCGCTCTACGGCGCAGACGAGATCACGCAGTCGAGCGAGCGGTTTCTGGCCGCCGAGTTGATCCGGGAAAAGATCTTCCGCGCGCTGGGCGACGAGCTGCCGTATTCCACCGCGGTCGATATCACGCGTTTCGAGACGCGGGAAGACGTGCGCCGCATCTATGCCGAGATCCTGGTGGAAAAGGAAGGCCAGAAGCCGATCGTGATCGGCCGCAACGGCGAGAAGCTCAAGGCGATCGCGTCGCGGGCGCGCGAAGACATGGAGCAACTCTTCGGCGGCAAGGTCTTTCTCGATGTCTGGGTCAAGGTGAGAGCTGGCTGGGCTGACGACGTGCGCGCCTTGAAGCGCCTGGGATACGGGGAGCCGTGACGGCTCGAGTCGCTGGCGTCATGAGCATTCTTCGATCCCGACAAGGCGGCGAGCCCGCCTTCGTGCTGCACAGCTATCCCTTCCGGGAAACGAGCCTGATCCTCGAGGTCTTCAGCCGGGAGACCGGGCGCATCGGGCTCGTCGCGCGCGGCGCCCGGCGCCCGCGCTCCGCATTGCGCGGGGTATTGCGTGCCTTCCAGCCGCTGCTGCTGAGCTGGTCGGGAAAGGGAGATCTGCGCAACCTGGTTCGGGCCGAGTGGCATGGCGCCTACGCGCCGCTCGCGGGTCTTGCGCTCATCTGCGGGTTCTATCTCAACGAGCTGCTGCTCAAGTTTCTCGCCCGCAACGATCCGCACGAGCGGCTCTTCGACGTATACGTTGAGACTCTGAACGCGCTCGCGTCGGAGGGCGGCTCGGCACCGATCCTGCGTCGATTCGAGAAACACCTGCTGCGCGAGCTGGGCTACGGCCTGATACTCGATCGCGAAGCGGAAACCGGCGCACCGATCGCGGCCGAGGCACGCTACACCTATGTGGTCGATCGGGGGCCGGTCGAGCGGCGCGGCGGCAGCGAGGGAAACGGGGTAGAATTGACCGGCCAGACGCTGATCGACATGCAGTCGGACAACTATACGACCTTGGCCACCCAGCAACAGAGCAAGGCGTTGATGCGGGCCTTGATCAACCATTACCTCGGCGACAGGACGCTGCACACCCGGCAACTGCTGCGCGACCTGCGCGCGCTGTGATGCAGCTCGGCGTCAACATCGACCACGTCGCGACGCTGCGGCAGGCGCGCGGTACCCGCTATCCCAGCCCGATCGAAGCGGCGCTCGTCGCGGAAACGGCGGGCGCTGACTACATCACGCTCCATCTGCGCGAAGACCGCCGGCATATCCAGGACGACGATGTGGTCCTGTTGCGTCAGATCCTCAGGACGCGCATGAACCTCGAGTCCGCCGTGAGCGATGCAATGCTGGAATTCGCGCTCCGCGTGCGGCCGCACGACATCTGCCTCGTTCCGGAACAGCGCGCCGAGCTCACGACCGAAGGCGGGCTCGACGTCGCGAACAACCTGGATCGCATCCGCGCCGCCGCATGCAGGCTCGCCGCGGCCGGCATTCGCGTATCGCTCTTCATCGATGCCGAGACACACCAGATCGATGCGGCACGCGAGAGCGGCGCGCCGGTGATCGAGCTGCACACGGGCAGGTATGCCGACGCGGAAGACGAGGCACGCCGCGCGGCGGAGCTGGAAAAAGTGCGCCTCGCCGCGCGCTATGCGGCAGGCAAAGGCCTTTACGTCAACGCCGGCCACGGCCTGAATTACCACAACGTCATGCCGATCGCGGCCATTTCCGAGATTCGCGAGCTCAACATCGGCCATGCGATCGTAGCGCACGCCGTAATGGTGGGATTCGCGCGTGCCGTGCGCGAAATGAAGCGGCTCATCCACGCTGCGCGGTGATTTACGGCATCGGCATCGACGTGATCGAGCCGCAGCGCGTGGCGCGGCTCATCGACAGGTACGGAGAGCGTTTTGCGCGGCGGGTGTTGACGCCGCTCGAATGGCCGGGATATCAGCGAACCGTACGGCCCGTGCTCTTCATCGCGAACCGCTTCGCCGCCAAGGAGGCCTTTTCGAAGGCCATGGGCACGGGTTTTCGATATCCCGTCACCTTGCAGTGCATCAGTGTCGTGCAGAATCGCGCGGGCAAACCCTCGCTCGCCTTCCACCCGGCGCTCGAGCAACTCGTGGCCGCCCGCGGCATCATCGCTCATCACCTCACGATCAGTGACGAGGCGAGCCTCGCCTGTGCCTGCGTCGTGCTGGAGGCGGCGTGACGGCAAGGACCATGCCGCTCGGGGCGGTCATGGTGGATGTGGCCGGCCCCGAACTAGATGCGCGAGAGCGCCAGCGGTTGCTGCATCCTCACACCGGAGGGGTCATCCTCTTTACGCGCAACTACGTTTCCCCGGAACAGCTTCAGCACCTCACTGCCGAAATCCACGGGCTGCGCAATCCCGCGCTCATCATTGCCGTGGATCACGAAGGCGGGCGGGTGCAGCGCTTTCGCAGCGGCTTCACGGCGCTGCCCCCGATGCGTGCGCTCGGAAGGTGCTGGGACGTCAATCCCGCCGAAGCGCGCCGGCTCGCGCGGGAAGTAGGCTTCGTGCTCGCAGCGGAGCTGCAGGCTCACGGCGTGGACCTGAGCTTCACCCCCGTGCTGGACGTCGATAGCGGGGCGTGCACCGCGATCGGCGATCGCGCGTTTCACCGCGATCCGCATGCCATAGCCGATCTCGCGGGAGCCCTGATCCACGGGCTGCGCGATGGCGGCATGGGCTCTGTGGGCAAGCATTTTCCCGGGCACGGCCACGTACGCGCCGACTCGCATCACGAACTGCCGGTCGATGACCGGCCGTTTTCGGCCATCGAGGCGAACGACCTCATCCCTTTCAGGCGCCTGATCGGCTCCGGATTGAACGGAATCATGCCGGCGCACGTGCTCTATCCACGTGTCGATGCAAAGCCGGCGGGATTTTCGGCGGTGTGGCTGAAGCAGATCCTGCGCGTCCAGATGCATTTCGAAGGCGTGGTATTCAGCGACGATCTCAGCATGGAAGGGGCCAGCGGCGCCGGAACCATCGAGCAGCGTGCCCAGGCGGCGCTCGCCGCCGGCTGCGACATGGTGCTCGCCTGCAACAATCCCGACGGCGCAGAGCGGCTGCTGAAGGAGCTCGATTACACCATGCCGCCGGTCGCGTTGATGCGTCTCGCGCGCATGCACGGCAGGCGGCTTTTCACCAGCATGGTGAAGCTGCGCGAAGTCGAGCGCTACTCGAGCGCGCTCCATTCCATTTCCGGCATCGGGCTGAAGAGCGGCGATCTTCCCTTGGGATCGTAATGGCGGGGCATCACCCTCACCGGGCGTCGCATGCGCCCGCATTCGCCACAGCACTCGGTATCACGCTGCTCTACGCCGCAGTCGAGCTCGCGGGGGGCATCTGGTCGCAGTCGCTCGCGCTCCTCGGCGATGCCGGTCACATGTTCTCGGATGCCTTGGCGCTCGGGCTCGCAGCCGGCGCCGCGTGGATTGCGCGACGCCCCGCAGGCGAACGCCACTCGTACGGTTGGGCACGGGCGGAGGTGCTCGGTGCGTTGCTCAACGGACTGCTGATGTTCCCGATCGTCGTGCTGCTCGTGGTGGAAGCGGTGCAGCGGCTCATGGCGCCGCGCCCCGTACTTGCAGCCGGAGTCGTCGTGATCGCATTCTTCGGGCTGGTGGTCAACGGTCTCGTCGCATACATCCTCACCCGCGGTGCGCACAACCTCAACGCGCGCGCGGCGCTGGTGCATGTGATCGGTGACCTTGCGAGCTCGCTTGCCGCGCTTCTCGCCGGGGCGGTGATATACGCCACCGGCTGGCTGCTGATCGACCCCATCCTGTCCATCGTGATCGCAATCCTGATCCTGGCCACCACGCTTCGGCTGCTGCGCGATACGCTGCACGTACTGATGGAGGGCGTTCCCGCCGCGCTCGGCCTCAGCGAGATCGGCAACGCGCTCGCAGCCATTCCCGGCGTGATCGCCGTGCACGATCTTCACATCTGGGGTATCACGCCGGAGAGCATATCGCTCTCCGCGCACATGGAAATCGAGAAGCTGGAAGACTGGCCCGGGATACTTGCCCGCTCGCGGCGAATGCTGCACGATCGCTTCGGTATCGAGCACGTAACGCTGCAGCCCGAGGCCCTCGGAACCGCCCTGCCGCGCAAGGCGGTGATTCAGCTCTGGCCGCGCGGGCGGCGCCCGCACCGCTGATGCCTCGCAAGTCAGCTGCGCCGAAGCCCGCGTGTGGACTGACTTGCGCGCGGTGTGTGCGACTTTCGCGCGAGCTTGCCCGCATCCGGAAGGAGTACCCGGACTACCATGCGCGCCCCGTCCCGGCATTCGGGGATCCCTCGCCACGGCTCATGATCGTCGGCCTTGCACCCGGCATGCATGGCGCGAATCGCACCGGCCGGCCCTTCACGGGCGATCACGCGGGAATACTGCTGTACGAGACGCTGCACCGCTTCGGTTACGCCAATCGGCCCGCCGCCCGCGCTGTGGACGACGGGCTCAGCCTTTCGGGGTGTCGAATCACGAATGCGGTGAAATGCTGGCCGCCGCAGAACAAGCCGCTGCCGGACGAGATCAGGCGCTGCAACGATTTCCTGAAACAGGAACTGCTCGCGGTCCAGAGCGGCGGGGCGATACTTGCACTGGGCGCGATCGCGCATCAGGCCGTGCTCACTGCGTGCGCTCTGCCGCGGGCCGAGTACCGCTTCGCGCACGGTGCGCGGCACGCGCTGCCGAGCGGACACGTGCTTTTCGATAGCTATCACTGCAGCCGCTATAATACACAGACCGGCCGCCTCACCGCGGACATGTTCCGCGATGTATTCGCGGCTATCGCAAGGCATCTGCAGTCTGGACGAGGTGGTCGCGCCTGCATACCGGCGAAATCTGTGGAGCCCACATTTGAGCCGTCATGACCGATCCCGCCGAGACCATCGCGAGCCTTCCTTCGCTTCCCGGCGTCTACCGCATGCTCGATGCGGCGGGAGAGGTGCTCTACATCGGCAAAGCGCTCAATCTCAAGAAACGCGTCGTGTCCTACTTCCAGAAGCGAAACGCGCTCGCCCCGCGCACGCAAGCCATGCTGGCGCACGTCGCGCGGGTCGAGGTCACTGTTACGCGTTCCGAAGGCGAGGCATTGCTGCTCGAGAGCAACCTAATAAAAACTTTAAGTCCTCGCTATAACGTTCTGTTCCGGGATGATAAATCCTACCCATATCTTGTCCTGAGCGGGCACCCGTATCCGCGTCTCGGATTTCATCGAGGGCCTTTGGACAAGCGCCACCGTTACTTTGGACCCTTTCCCAACGCGGGCGCGGTGCGGGAGAGCATCCAGTTGCTGCAAAAGGTATTCCGGCTGCGCACCTGTGAAGACACGGTCTTTGGGAAGCGCTCGCGTCCCTGTCTGCTGCACCAGATCAAGCGCTGCACGGCGCCGTGCGTGCGCCTCGTGTCCGAGGCGGATTATGCCGAGGACGTACGCGGGGCAGAACTCTTCCTCAAGGGCAAGGAGGAAGAGGTGATCGAGAAACTGGCGATACGCATGACCGCGGCCGCGGAAGCATTGCGCTACGAGGACGCCGCCCTTTTCCGGGACCAAATCGGCGCGCTGCGCCGGGTGCGCGAAAAGCAGTTCGTGAGTGGCGAATCGGGCAGCGACGCGGACATCGTCGCCTGCGCGCGCGTCGCGGGCGTCACCTGTGTCAACTTGGTGATGGTGCGAGGCGGCCGCCACCTGGGCGACAAGAATTTCTTCCCGCGCAACGCCGAAAGCTTCACGGATACCGAAGTCGTTGAGGCTTTTCTCGCGCAACACTATCTGCGGCATGGCGCGCCCGCGCAGCTCATCGTCGGCGCAGCGGTCGATTCCGCCGCTTTCGAAGCGCTGCTGTCCGGGCAGGTCGGCCGCAAGGTGCAGGTGATCGCCCAGCCGACCGGAATGCGCCGCGCTTGGCTCGACATGGCGATCAAGAATGCGGAGCTTGGTGCTGCGCAGACTCTGGGCCTGCAGGCGACTCAGGAAGCGCGGCTTTCGGCACTGCAGCAGGTGCTGGGCTTGCCGGACAGCACCCAGCGCATCGAATGCTTCGACGTGAGCCATACCCTGGGCGAAGCGACCGTAGCGTCATGCGTGGTTTATGATCGGGCAGGGATGCAGAAGGGCGAGTATCGACGCTACAACATCGAGGGCGTCCCGGCCGGTGACGATTACGAGGCGATGCGCCAGGTCCTCGCGCGGCGCTACCGCAGGATCGTGGCGGGCGAGGGCAAGATGCCGGACATCGTGCTGATCGACGGTGGCAAGGGCCAGCTTGCCGTGGCAGAGGCCGTGTGCACAGAGCTGGGGCTGAATGACGTCATGCTGATCGCCGTCGCCAAAGGGGAAGAGCGCAGGCCGGGTATGGAACAACTCTTCGTCGCCGGGCGAAGCGCCGCAATCACGCTGCCGCCCCAGCATCCCGCACTTCATCTCATTCAGCAGATCCGGGACGAGGCCCACCGCTTCGCCATCCAGGGGCATCGCGCACGGCGCGGAAAGGCACGCAATACCTCGCCGCTCGAGGCGATCGCAGGCGTGGGCTCGAAGCGGCGCCAGCGGCTGCTCACCCGCTTCGGCGGCCTGCGCGGATTGATGGCTGCGAGCGTCGATGACATGGCACAGGTGGAGGGCATCAGCCGCGCGCTCGCAGAGAAGATCTACCAGGAGCTGCACTGAAGGAGCGCCGCGCGCCGATGCCGCTCAATCTCCCCAATCTGCTGACGTGGCTCAGGATCGTCCTGATTCCGCTCTTCGTGGGCATTTTCTACTTCGAGAAGAGCTGGGTCTCGGCACCCAACCAGAACCTGGTCGCCACAGTGATCTTTACCGCGGCGGCAGTCACCGACTGGCTGGACGGCTGGCTCGCCCGCAAGCTCAATCAGACGTCCTCATTCGGCGAGTTTCTCGACCCGGTGGCGGACAAGCTCATGGTCGCCGCGGCGCTCATCACGCTGGTCCAGCTCGAGCGCGTCGATGCCATCATTGCGCTCATCATCATCGGCCGCGAAATCGCGATCTCCGCGCTGCGCGAGTGGATGGCGAAGATCGGGCGGGCGCGCAGCGTCGCGGTGTCGTTTCTGGGCAAGTTCAAAACCGCGTCCCAGATGGTGGCGATTCCACTTCTGCTCTACCATGATCCGATCGGCACGTTCGACGCACATCGCGTCGGCACCTGGCTCATCTACATCGCCGCGCTGCTCACGCTGGTATCGATGGCCTACTATCTCAAAGTCGCCCTGCCGGCCGCTTGGCGCGCCGGGGAGTCGGGTTGATCGGGCCGGGGGCGTCCCTTATAATTCCTCGAACTTATGCGGGAATAGCTCAGTTGGTAGAGCGCAACCTTGCCAAGGTTGAGGTCGCGAGTTCGAGACTCGTTTCCCGCTCCAGAATCGCGGGGAAAACGGCAACGCCGTTTTCCCCATTTAGTTTGAGCGGGCGGGGTGGCAGAGTGGTCATGCAGCGGCCTGCAAAGCCGTGGACGCCGGTTCGATTCCGACCCCCGCCTCCAGCACGCGCATGCCCGGATGGTGAAATTGGCAGACACAAGGGACTTAAAATCCCTCGGGCGCTGACCCGCCCGTGCCGGTTCGAGTCCGGCTCCGGGCACCACGGAGTCGGTTCCAACGGTCGAACGGCATCGCCGGCACAGGAATCCAACGACACGGACAATAACGGGATCGCACTGTGATCGTCTATGAACTGGGGTGTTCGAACCGGCATCGCTTCGAGGGATGGTTCGCATCGCGGGACGAATTCAAGCGTCAACTGGAGGCGAAGTTGCTCGCCTGCCCGCTGTGCGGCGATAACGAGATCGCTCGGCTGCCTCATGCATCCTACGTAAGCACGCGACCTTCGGAAGCGCCCGCCAAGCCGTCCTCTCCGCCGCAGGAGCAGCAGTATGCCAACCTCGGCGTGGAAATGCTCGCCAAGCTGATCGATCACATTATCGAGACCACCGACGATGTGGGCGCGGCGTTCCCCGAGGAAGCGCGCAAGATCCATTACGGAGAGACCGAAGAGCGGCGAATCCGGGGCATCGCATCGATCAAGGAAATCGACGCCCTGCGGGAAGAAGGCATCGAAGTGGCCGCGCTCCCGATTCCACCCTACCGCCTCGCCAAGAGCCACTGAATTCGGGCTCGAGCCGAGCACACCCGGCTCAGACGGCATGATATTCTTTCCGGCAGGCTGCCCCGGCCGCTTCCAGACTCGGAGGTTCCATGTTCAAGCACATACTCCTGCCTACTGACGGCTCCAAGCTCTCCGATCGGGCGGTACAGCGCGGCGTTGAGTTCGCGAAGGAGATCAAGGCGCGGATCACCGCCATTCACGTGGTGCCCGAGTTCCGCATGGTCGTCGAAGAGGGGTTCGTGTCACCGATGAGCGCCGAGCTGAAGAAGCGCTTCGAAAAGGAATCCCAGGAGCACGCGCGAAAGATGCTGGCCAAGGTCGAAAAGCTCGCGGGCGAAGCCGGTATCCAGTGTGAATTGGTGGTCGTGGTGAGCGACTATCCCTACCAGCAGATCATCGATACCGCCAAGAAGAAAAAGTGCGATCTCATCATGATGGCCTCCCACGGCCGTAGGGGCCTATCGAGCCTGCTTTTGGGCAGCGAGACCGCCAAAGTTCTGACCCACTCGAAAATTCCGGTGCTGGTCGTCCGCTAGACGCCTTTTCCCTTCGCTTCCCCCCCCTATCGTAAGCTGCCCGACGGCAGGCGGACCCTTGCCTGGCGCCGGGCCAGTTGCAGATTCACAACAGCCCAGCATCGCGGTGGCGGGATATGACATTTTCATGTTGACCGGTGACCTATACTGTATATACTGTCCAAACAGACAGACTAAGTATTGCGCACAAGACATGATTTCGAGCAAGGAACTCATTGACCGCACAGGAATTTCCAGGGCGACGCTCAATAATTACATCGCCATGGGACTCCTGCCTCGCCCGTTCGTAAGTTCCCCGGCGGAGGACGAGGACAGTCGGGCGCGGCAGCTGGGCTATTTTCCGGACAGCGCCATCGAGCGCGTCACCGAAATTCAACGCCTCAAGAGAGAGGGATACACCATGGCTGAAATCGTCACGCAACTGGTCACAGAAGCCGGTCGTGCAGACGCGCCGCCCGCAAAGGAGTCGGCCGCACGGGCTGCGCCCCTGGCAATGCCCGATGCGCCGCGCGTCACTGTGGACGGCATCAGCCATCCCGCTTTCATGGTGAACTACAGCTTCGAGGTCATCTGGTTCAACCGCTACGCCCAGACGCTCTTTCTCGGTGCGGATGCGCAGCTTCCGGCAACCAGCGAAGGGCGCAACCTGTTCAGGCTGCTCCTCACGCAGTCCCAGCCCGAGCGCAACCGCTCGGCGCTCCTGCGCTTCCACCTGTCGCTCGCGAAAGAACGGCTCTCGAAGGGTACGCTGATGTCGTTCTGCCACGGGGTGCCGCCGGACCGTCTCGCGCTGCTCGACCGCATGTATGCCGAGATCGAACCCGAAGAGGCGCGCCCCATCCTCGACGCACCGCTGCATCTCGAAGACGCGCAGGGCGAGACGTCGGCCCATCGCATGTACGCGGCGTATTTCCGCGAGGGCATTCTGCTCATCCTGATGCCAGAGGGCGCGGAAAGCGAGAGTCTGCTCCACTTTCTCGCCCGCCGCGACGAGGTGATCCGCACGTTGCTGCGCAGGCGCCTGCCGGTGCTGACGGATCTCGCCGTGCTCGTCGCCGATCTCCAGAACTCGGTGAAGATCTGCTCGGAGCTGCCGCCCGAAGAATACTTCGAGCTGATCAACGAGATCTGCAGCGTCATGTCGCCGATCTTCCGGAGGTATTTCGGCACGCACGGCAAGCATGCCGGCGATGGGCTGCTGTACTACTTTTTCCCGCAACCCGACTCGAACTACATCTTCAACGCCCTGCGATGCGCACGCGAAATCCGCGCGGAGATGCAGAAGATCAGCAAGGCCTGGCAGATACGGAAGAACTGGCTGAACGAGCTCTACCTCAATATCGGGCTGACCGAAGGGCAGGAGTGGCTCGGCACCTTCCAGTCCGCCACCAGCGTGGAGTTCATCGTGCTGGGCGACAGCATCAACCAGGCCTCGCGCATCAGCGACTTTGCGCGATTCGGCGCGATCTGGGCGACCAAGAGCTTCATGGGCAAGCTGTCGACGGAAGAGCGGCTCAAGGTGCGGTTCGGCGTCACGCGCCGGACGCCGGAAGGGCGCGAGGTGTTCGTCTCGTCGAGCTACGCGACCGTCTCCGCGCTCGTAAGCCTGGAAAGCGCAAGCAACGACAAGCTGCGCGATATCGCAACGCTGCCCGTAACGGAAGTCATCGAAGTCGCGCTCTGACGCGCGCGCCCTGCCGCACGGCGCGCTTTGTGGTGTAATTGCGGCTCGACCGGCTGTGGCCGCTCGAGCACAATTCCCGACATCCCAGTGAAGGACCTTCCATTCCTGCTGAGCCCGCGCTCCATCGCCATCCTGGGCGCGTCGGATGACCTGTCCAGGGTAAATGGACGGACGCTGAAGTATCTCCTCGCGAAGGGATATAGCGGCGAAATCTATCCGGTCAATCCCAGGCACGCGCGCATCGGCGAGTTGCGTTGCTATCCGTCCGTCGAGGCATTGCCAGAGTCGGTCGATCTCGCGGTGGTCGCGCTTCCCGCCCGGCTCGTCACACAGGCGGTAACCGATCTCGGGCGGCATGGCGTCAAGTCCGCCATCGTATTTTCTTCCGGATTTGCGGAGACCGGCGCAACGGGCCGCACGCTCGAAGAAGAGCTGGCGGCAGCCGCGAGAGCGGCGGGTGTTCGGCTGTGCGGCCCCAACTGCCTGGGGCTCATCAATGCCTTCGACCGGGTGATGGCGACGTTCGGACAATTTGCCGAGGGCGATACGCCGCCAGGACCGGTCGCGTTCGTCACGCAGTCCGGCGCATTCGGTACCGCCATCGCGGCGCTTGCTCGGCGCCGTGGTCTCGGATTGGGGTACTTCATCAACACGGGAAACGAGGCGGATATCGACTTCGTGGCGATGATGGAAGCTGTTCTCGGTGATCATCGCATCACCGTGGCGGCCGGATATATCGAGGGGCTCAAGGACGGCGCGCGCTTCGTCGCCGTGGCCGAGCGGGCGCTGGAGACCGGCAAGCCGATCATCGTGACCAAGGTCGGCAGAACGCAGGCCGGCGCGCGCGCGGCCGTTTCGCATACGGGCTCGCTCGCCGGCTCCGACGAGGTCTTTACCGGCGTGGCGCGTGGCTGCGGCGTCCTGAGGGCGCGCAATGAAGAACACATGCTCGACATGGTCGAAGCCTTCGCCCACTGCCCGCTTCCGGAGGGCAAGGGCGTCGGCATCATCACCCAGTCTGGAGGGGCAGGCGTGCTGATGGCTGACCATGCGGAAGAGTGCGGTTTGTCCGTTCCGGTTCTCTCCGATACGACCCAAAAGCAGTTGCGCAAGGTCATGCCACCGTTCGGCGCGACCGCCAATCCGGTCGATATCACAGGACAATTCATCGCCGAGCCCGGTCTTCTGCATGATGCTTTCAATATCGTCCTCGCGGATCCTGCGGTGCATCTGGGCATCGTGTGGCTACAGCTCATGGAAGGCTACGTCGATACGCTGGTCGGAATCTTCGAGCGCCTCAAATCGCAGAGTGCAAAGCCGTTTCTCGTCTGCTGGGTCGCCGCGCCGGAGCGTGCATCGAAGGCCCTTCACGAACGCGGTATTCCGGTGCTGCGGGGAGCCGAGCCCGCGATCGATGCCGCTTTGGCGCTGGTACGTTATGCCGAGGCGCGGCGGCGATGGATTGCGGATGCGGCGGCGCGGCGTGCGCTTCGGGCACAGCGCGTGAATGATTGCCTGCCGGGCGACTTGAGGCCCGGTATCGTCGACACCGTCACGACGGCCACCAGCCTTCGTCGTTGCAGCGTCGCGATTGCGCCCGTAAGGCTTGCACGCACGGTGGACGAGGCGATCGGTGCGGCTGCAGCCCTGGGGTATCCCGTTGCATTGAAGATCGAGTCCCCCGACATTCCGCACAAGACCGAAGCGGGTGGCGTCAGGCTCGCGCTCCGCGACGCCGAAAGCGTACGCGAGGCCTTTGGCGAGATCATTGCGAACGCGCGCCGCCTGCGACCTGACGCGCGCATCGATGGCGCGATCGTGCAGGGCATGGCGAAGCCCGGCGTGGAGATGGTGGTGGGCCTGAAGCGAGATCCCGTGTTCGGGCCGGTCGTTATGGTGGGGCTGGGCGGCATCCACCTCGAAGTCTTCCGGGACGTCATCTTTCGGGCGGCGCCGGTCACGGAACGAGAAGCGGCCGGCATGCTGGAGGAGCTTCGCGGTGGCGCGCTGCTCGACGGGGCAAGAGGTCAGCCGCCGGTGAATCGCAAGGCCCTGTGCCGCCTGATCAGTGCCATTTCGGCTTTCGGCGCCGCGGCCGGGCACAGGCTGCGCGAGCTCGATCTCAATCCCGTGGTCGCCGGCGCGGATGGTGCCGTAGCCGTCGATTGGCTCCTGGTGGTGGACTGAGCGCGTGGCGCCCGACGCAGCACGGATCAGACGGGTCGCCGAGGAGATACGCGGGGACGTGGTCGCCTCGCCCTGTCTGCATTCGCAGACCCTCTCGGCGGTGACGGGCGCCGAGACGTGGCTCAAGTTCGAGAACCTGCAATTCACCGGCTCGTTCAAGGATCGCGGGGCGCTCGCCAAGCTGCTTGCGCTCGATCCGCTCAAGCGCAAGTCAGGCGTCATAGCCGCTTCCGCGGGCAATCACGCCCAGGGCGTAGCGCATCGCGCAAAGGAGCTCGGTATCCCGGCCGTCATCGTGATGCCGCGCTTCACGCCCCAGGTGAAAGTGGAGCGCACACGCGTGCTGGGCGCTGAAATCGTACTGGCAGGCGAGAGCTTCGAGGAAGCGAACACGCACGCGCTTGCGCTGGCGCAGCGGCGCGGCCTCGAATTCGTCCACGCCTATGACGACCCGGATGTAATCGCCGGGCAGGGCACCGTCGCGCTTGAAATGCTCGAGGTCCAACGCGAGTTCGACGTGCTCCTCGTACCGGTGGGGGGCGGTGGGCTCATCTCGGGCATGGCGATTGCGGCTAAGGATGCGAGGCCGGATCTCGCCATCGTCGGTGTCCAGTGCCAGCGCTTCCCCTCCATGCACGACGCTCTCAGGGACATCCCGCCTGCATTCGGCGCGAGCACGATTGCGGAGGGCATCGCCGTCAAGTCACCCGGCAAACTGACGCTGCCGATCGTGCGGCGGCTGGTGGACGACATGCTGCTGGTCGACGAGAGCGATATCGAGCAGGCGATCATCATGCTGCTCGACATCGAGAAGACCGTGGTCGAAGGCGCCGGTGCCGCAGCGCTGGCGGCGTTGGTGAAGTATCGCGATCGTTACCCCGGGAAGTGCGTCGGCGTCGTGCTCTCTGGCGGAAATATCGATCCCCTGATGCTGGCCGGCATCATCCAGCGTGGCTTGGTGCGATCGGGGCGGCTGGCGCGGCTCGTGGTCGAACTGCGCGACTTGCCCGGCGAGCTCGCCCGGGTGACGGCATGCCTCGCAGCAGCCAATGCCAACATCGAGGAAGTCCACCACCAGCGCGCGTTCACCGATCTGCCGGTGCAGAGCGCGGAGGTCGAATTCGTACTGCAGACGCGCGGCACCGATCACGTGAACGAGATCGTGAACGCGCTTCTCGCCGCAGGGTTTCGGGCTCGCAGCCCTCGCAGCTGACCCCGCCGTCGGAGTACCGCGCTCCCTACCGGGGACGGGCGTCGTTGCGTTAAACTAGCGGTCTTCCAACCCATTCCGTCCACAATATGAATTTTCCCGGAACTTCGCTGCACACGCTGACCGAGAAACTGGTCGCGACGAAGGAAGGCGCGATCGGCTGGATCGTCTTCAACAATCCCGAGCGGCACAACGCGGTGTCGCTCGAGATGTGGCAATCGCTCCCGCTCGTGCTCGACGCCTTCAGCGCCGATCCGGAAGTGCGGGTGATCATTCTGAAGGGTGCGGGAGAGAAGGCGTTCGTTTCGGGCGCCGACATCTCGCAATTCAAGGAGAAGCGCTCGAGCGCCGAAGCGGTGCAGGTCTACAATGCGACCTCGGACGCAGCGAGCGAAGCCTTGCGCAACTGCCCCAAGCCGACGATTGCGATGATCCGCGGCTACTGCATCGGCGGCGGCACGGCAACTGCGGTCAACTGCGATATCCGCATCGCGGCGGAGGATGCGCGCTTCGGCGTGCCCGCCGCGAAGCTCGGCCTGGGCTACCGCTTTTCCGGCATCAACCGGCTCGCAACGCTCGTGGGCCCGTCCTTCACCGCCGAGATCTTTTTCACCGCCCGTCAGTTCACCGCCTCGGAGGCATTGCAGATGGGGCTGGTGAATCGGGTCGTGCCGGTGGTCGAGCTGGAAAAATTCACGCGGGAGTACGCCGAAACGATTGCCTGCAACGCGCCGCTCACGATCGCTGCGGTGAAGCGCGCGCTGATTGAGTTCCATAAAGATCCGGCGCAGCGCGACATCGCCTTGTGCCAGAAGATGGTCGAGGACTGCTTCGCGAGCGAGGATTACAGGGAAGGGCAGGCCGCTTTCATGGAAAAGCGCAAGCCCGTGTTCAAGGGACGTTGAGGGATTTCCGGCGCGCACCCGGTCCGAATTTCAGAGGAGTCTCATGGCTTTTGATGCAAACCGTCCGGATCTCGTCGTCGGCGTGATCGGCACCGGCGCGATGGGCCGCGGCATCGCCCAGGTCGCCGCAGCCGGCGGCATGAATGTCCTGATGATCGATGCGCGTCCCGGTGCGGCGCAGGAGGCGCGCGATTTCATAGAAAAGATGCTCGCGCGTGCGGCGGAAAAAGGCGGCATCAGCAGGGACGATGCGAGCGCGGCTGTCGGGCGTCTCACGATCGTCGAGCGGCCCGCCGACATGAAGCCCTGCCATGTGGTCATCGAAGCGATCGTCGAGAATCTCGAGGCCAAGCGCCAGCTCTTCGGCGAGCTCGAAGGCATCGTCAGTCCTGACTGCATTCTAGCCACCAACACATCCTCGCTGTCCGTGACCACCATCGCGGCGAAGCTCAAGACCCCGCAGCGCTTCGCCGGGTTCCATTTTTTCAATCCGGTGCCGCTCATGAAGCTGGTGGAGGTGATCGACGGCCTCCAGACGGAGAACTGGGTGGCCGAGGCGCTCATGACGGTCGGCCGCCGCATGGGGCGCGAGCCGGTGCGCTGTACCGATGCCCCCGGCTTCCTCGTAAACCAGGTGGGACGCGGCTTCACGCTCGAGGCCGCGCATCTCGTTTACGAAGGGGTCTCCAGCTTCGCGGACGTGGATCGCGTGATGCGGGATGTAGGCGGGTTTCGCATGGGACCTTTCGAGCTGATGGAGCTCACCGGGCTCGATGTGACGCACCCGGCGTCCGAACTGATCTATCGCCAGTTTTTCGAAGAGCCCCGCTACCGTCCCAATCTCATCATGCGCGCGCGCTACGAGGCCGGCGTGCTGGGTCGCAAGAGCAGGAAGGGGTTCTATAACTACGATGCCGAGATGAAGGCGATCGTGCCGCCCGAGCCGCCGCCCCCGGCCGCCTACCCCGGCAACGTCTGGGTAAGCTCTGCCGAGCCCCGCGGCCACACGGTACTGGTAGAGCTGCTACGCAAGCTCGGAGCCGCGGTCGAGACCGGCCCGAAGCCCAGCGCGAACGCGCTGATCCTCGTTACGCCCGTCGGCGAGGATGCGACGACCTGCGCCGTCGAACAGGAACTCGATCCCAAGCGCACGGTTGCGGTCGATACCCTGTTTCCGCTGGCCAAGCGCCGCACCATCATGGGGACGCCGGTCACCGATCACGTCTATCGCAACGCCGCGCATGGGCTGCTCGCCTCGGATGGCGTGCCGGTCACCGTCTGTCGCGACAGCCCCGGCTTCATTGCCCAGCGGATCGTCTCGATGATCGTCAATATCGGATGCTCGATCGCGCAGAGCCGCACCGCGCAACCCGCGGACATCGACAAGGCGGTGACACTCGGGCTCAATTATCCGAATGGCCCGCTCAAGTTCGGCGACGTGCTGGGAGTAGCCCAGGTGTACAAGGTTCTCTCCTCCATGTACCGGATCTACGGCGATCCGCGCTACCGTCCTAACGTCTGGCTCACGCGGCGGGCACGCCTGGGCGTTTCGCTGCTCACGTCCGAGCCGTGACGGATTATCCGGAACGAAGCTCAAGAAAGGAAAATCGATCATGCTGAATGCCTATCTGTACGAGGGACTGCGGACTCCATTCGGGCGTCATGCCGGTGTGCTGGCGAAGGTGCGCCCGGACGACCTGCTCGCTGAAGTGATGAAAGCAGTGATGAGCAAATCGGCATTCAAGCCGGAGCAGATCGAGGACATCGTAGTGGGTTGCGCGAACCAGGGCGGTGAGGACAGCCGCTGTGTTGCGCGGCACGCCGGCCTCGTCGCCGGGTTTCCGATCGAGACGCCGGGAACCGTGCTCCAGCGCAATTGCGCGAGCGGCCTCGGAGCCCTCGTGCACGCGGCCCACGCGATCACCGCGGGCGAAGGCGACGTCTACATGGTCGGCGGCGTCGAGAGCATGAGCCGCTCGCCGCTCGTCATGAGCCGCGCCGAGTCCGCCTTTGCCCGCGATATCAAGCTCTACGACAGCACGATAGGACCACGCTTTTCCAATCCGAAACTCGTGAAACGTTTCGGCGATGACCAGATGCCGCAGACGGCCGACACGCTGGCGCGGGAGTACGAGATCAAGCGCGAGGATGCCGACAAGTTCGCGCTCTCGTCACAGCAAAAGTATGCGATTGCCAAGGGCGAGGGCTTTTTCGCGGGCGAGATCGCTCCGGTAGAACTGCCGCCCACCCGCAAGGGACCGGTGCCGCCAGTGAGCGAGGATGAGCACCCGCGCCCGAATACGGATCTCGAAACTCTGGCGAAAATGCGCCCGCTGTATGAAGGCGGCGTCACGACCGCGGGTAACGCATCGGGCGTGAACGATGGCGCGGTCGCGATCGTCATGGGCACGCGCGAGGCGGGAGAGAAAGCCGGCGTCAAACCCCTGGCGCGCGTAATTGCGAGTGGTGCCGCGGGCGTACCGCCCCAGATCATGGGCATCGGCCCGGTGGCGGCATCGAAGAAGGCGCTCGCGCGCGCCGGGCTCACGCTGAAGGACATGGACGTGATCGAGATCAACGAAGCGTTTGCCGCGCAGGTGCTCGCGTGCCTGAAGGGGCTCGGCGTCGGCTTCGACGACAAGCGCGTGAACCCCAACGGCGGCGCCATCGCGGTGGGACATCCGCTCGGCGCATCGGGTGCGCGGCTCGCATTGACCGCTGCGCGGCAGTTGCAGCGCACCGGCGGCCGTTATGCGCTGGTCAGCCTGTGCATCGGCGGGGGACAGGGCATGGCGGCGATCCTCGAGCGGGTCTGACCCAGGACCCATGGAAGACCACTCGACGGTCACGCTGATCGGCGGGAAATTCCGCTGGGACGACCCGTTCCTCATCGATGAGCAGTTGACCGACGAGGAGCGTCTTATCCGCGATACGGCGCGTCAGTACGCCCAGGAGAAGCTCGCGCCGCGCGTGCGCGACTGGAACCGGCGCGAGCATTTCGATCCCAGCGTCATGCGCGAAATGGGCGAGCTCGGCTTTCTCGGTGCTCAACTGGAGGGCTACGGCTGCGCGGGGATCGGTTACGTGGCGTATGGTCTCATCATGCGCGAGCTCGAACGTGTCGACACATCATTTCGCTCGGCGTGCAGCGTGCAGAGCGCGCTCGCCATGACGCCCATCTACGCTTATGGCTCCGAGGAGCAAAGGCGGAAATACCTGCCGCGGATGGCGAAAGGAGAGCTGCTCGGATGCTTCGGATTGACGGAGCCGGATCACGGCTCCGATCCGGGTAGCATGAAGGCGCGGGCAAAGCGTGTCGATGGCGGCTACGTCGTGAGCGGCACCAAGCTGTGGATCACGCACGCGCCGATTGCCGACATCATGGTGGTGTGGGCGAAGGACGAAGGCGGGGTGGTTCGCGGGTTCATCCTGGAACGCGGCATGAAGGGGCTCGCAACCCGCAAGATCGAGGGCAAGTTCTCGGTGCGGATCTCTCCGACCGGCGAAATCGCGATGGATGAGGTGTTCGTACCGGACGAAAACGTGCTGCCCAACGTCTCGGGCCTCAAGGGGCCGTTCGGATGTCTCAACAACGCCCGCTTCGGCATCTGCTGGGGCGTATTTGGGGCCGCGGAGGCGTGCTGGCATACGGCGCGGCAGTACGTGATGGACCGCAAGCAGTTCGGGCGCCCGCTCGCTGCCAACCAGCTCATCCAGAAAAAGCTCGCGGACATGCAGACCGCCATCGCGCTCGGACTCCTCGCGTGCCTGCACGTGAGCCGGCTGCGCGAGCAGGGCAAGGCGACGCCCGAAATGGTATCGCTGCTCAAGCGTCACAGCGCCGGCACCGCGCTCGACATCGCGCGCGTCGCGCGCGATATGCTGGGCGGAAACGGCATTTCGGACGAATATCCCGTGATCCGCCACATGTGCAACCTCGAGACCGTCAATACGCTCGAAGGCACGCATGACATCCACGCGCTCGTGCTCGGCCGCGCGCAAACCGGCATTTCCGCCTTCAGCTAGAGCGCTCCGGCTTTTTCAGCGCTGGTCGGCGATCGATCGTCGGGCGATTTTGGCCCGGACATGCCTGCGGTAAGCGTATAGCGCATCGCATCCTCTATCGTCATGTCGATCGGCTGGACATTCGCCCGCGGGAGGAACACGGTAAAGCCCCCGATCTGGTAGCTCATCGGCAGGTACACCGCTATCGCATCATCCGCAGGCGCGATATCGCGCGGCTGGCCGGAAAAATCCTCGCGGGTGATGAACCCCATGATGCGCATCTCACCGACCGTGACCATGACGACCTTCTGAAAACGCTGCCTCGACCGGTCCGTCGAAAGAAATCCCGCAAGATCGCGAATGGCGCCATATACGCTCTTCACGATCGGGATGCGCTCCATCAGCGCCTCCGCGCGATTCAGCAGCATGCGTGTCAGCCACACGTTGATGGTGAGGCCCGCCACGAAAACCAGCAGCATGCCGAGCAGCACGCCGAGGCCGGTGGTGTAATACCTGTCCGGAAGCACCAGCTTGACGATGCTGCCCAGCAGCGCCTCCGTGCTCACGATAAGCCAATAAACCAGTGCCAGCGTGATCACAATGGGGAGCACGACGACGAGCCCGCGCAGAAAAATCCGGGATACACGCCTTGCCGATCTTCTGAGCATGGTGTTCAAGTTTCGCTGCCTCCGTGCTACGGCGTCGCGATTTCGAGCGGCTCGATCTTGCTTTTGAGCATTGTCTGTCCCGGAAAGTGCCTGACGCCCGGGGCCGGTACGCCGCGTCGGGCATCGCAGTCTTCCACGGAGAGCGCTTGTAGGATAGCATTGCGCACTATCGTGATGCCGTGGGGAGGTGTCACGCAGCCTGCCTGACACCGCGAATACAGGAAGAGTCGCGGAGGTACGATTAAAAAGTGTGTAAATGAGGAAGGCGGCGTAGCCTTTCGGTTGGAACTTTGATTTCAACCAACGCCCGGTTGACGCCGGGGTGAAAGGAGACGCCACCCATGAAAGAGA
>Ga0209172_10000915_pt1 | contig 72301 bp, 71 predicted proteins | sample LarsenN4metaG_FD_184113 | JGI IMG/M metagenome (GOLD analysis project Ga0209172, IMG submission 184113) | Hot spring sediment bacterial and archeal communities from British Columbia, Canada, to study Microbial Dark Matter (Phase II) - Larsen... ...
TTCAAGTGAAGAGCCCGATGGATAGAGCGATTGTTGTTCTGGCGAGGACGGGGATTGCTACCTTGTGAGAGGGAAGCATTGATGCGGCTGCGGCGAATCAGATTAAGCATTGAGCAGTCTCCTTTCGAATAACGTGATCAGTTCTTGTCAGTAAAACATTCAACATTCAACGTTCAGTGCTCTAGCAGAAGCAAGCTAGCGGCGTCTTTCCCCACTTCAGATCAAATAGCCAATGCGGCAATCTTTGTAGACCGGTTCAAATAGCAAGCAGATCCGACTTTCTGCACTTCAATTCAGTGCTTCATAGCAAGCGATTCGGCCTGCGGCCTCGAGCGTCTTACATTCAAGAATTAAGCGTCAGGGAGAGGAGGGCATAATCCATCTCCAGTTTTGATCATCGAGAAGATTGATTAAGAAACCTTCCTCACGGAAACCCAGCGCAGAGGATTTAATTCCTAGAAACTCAAATCTAAAAATTATCAGTTCGCGTTTCGGTGTAGGTTTATGATACAGGGGCAAACGATGTCAAGAGAAATTTCAAATGAGCGTGGGAAACGGAATAAACATGGTATTCCCCTGGTAAAGATTAAGGTGATGGGGAAGGAGGGGTGGAACGAAGTGAGGGAGTGGCAGCGAAGGCCGAAGTGGGGGAGATGGTGGAGGCGAAGCGAATGAGGTCGTCCCCCACTGCGGGGTCGAAATACGATTGGGCCCCCTGGGGCTTTTCTGGCACAATAGGGTGCGTACTCACTGCTGCCAAAGGAGGCCCCATGAGCCCGTATCCATACTACGACATCATGCGCAAAAGTAAAGATCCCACATATCTCCGCTACCGAATGGTGATCTCAGCCCAGGAGCGGGGCGTCAAGCCCACCGCCCGCCTGTTCGGGACCACGCCCAAGACCGTCCGGAAGTGGGTCCAGCGCTGGAAGGCGCAGGGCTGGGAGGGACTGCAGGAGCACAGCCGAGTCCCCCATCACCCGGCCCAGCGCATCCCGCCCGAAGCACGTGACCAGGCCCTGGCGCTCAAGCGCCAACTGCCCGCCTGGGGCGCGGCCCGGATCAAGCGCCTCTTCCAGCTCCCGATCAGTGACAAGACCATCCGCAAACTCTGGCGGGAGGCCGGGCTGCTCCGGAAGAAACGGCACAAGCCCAAAACCAACCAGGATCTGCGAGCCGTCAAAGCCACCTGGCGCCTGTTCCAACAGCTCGACCTGGACACCAAAGTGCTCACCGACATCCCCGAACTCTGGCCCCAGATCCGTCAGAATGGGCTCCCGAAGGTCCAGTATACCGCCCGCGAGGTCGTCAGCGGCCTCCAGTTCCTCGCCTACGCCCAGGAGTGCACCCTGGCCTATGCCACCCTCTTTGCGCAACGTCTGCTGACGCACCTCCAGCAGTGCGGTGTCAGCTTGCAGGGCTGCCGCGTCCAGACGGATAACGGCAGCGAATTCATCGGCGCCTGGAATGCTCGCCACGACAGCGCCTTCACCCGCACGGTCGAAGCGGTGCCCGGCCTCACGCATCAGACCATCCCGCCAGGGGCCCACACCTGGCAGGCCGATCTGGAAACGGCCCACCGCCTGATTGAAGATGAGCTGTATGAGGTGGAAACGTTCACCTCCCGGGAGGACTTCCTGGCGAAGGCTGCCACCTATACCCTCTGGTTCAATGTCGCCAGGCCCAACAGCTCCAAAGGCCACAAGACCCCCTGGGAGATCATCCACGACCGGGACCCTACGATCCTTCCTGAGATTGTCGCCCTGCCCCCAGTGTTCCTGGATGAGCTCTTCATCCAACGCCTGGACACCAAGGCCAAAGGGGAGTACGATCTTGTTCCGCATCCCTAATTTCAAATGAGCGGAAGAAAATTTTTGATCTATTGCTTCAGGCTCGTTCTTTAACGATTGAAGCTGAAGTTTCAATCCTGAAGGTGAGGGGGGTGATATGTCCCGCACTGCCCCGCCAGGGCAGAGGCAGTTTTAACGCTGAAAGTGAGGGGGTGACCGCATTGTTGCTCTGTCCCCCCTCGAAGGGGGCGAGTCTTAGCCCTGAAAACAGGGGTTGACCGGATCAAGTTTTCAAGGTTCTTTGTTAATTGTCGTAAAAGACACAACATATAGTGCAATTATCGTGTAAAGGCATCCAATCCATTCAAATCAAGCCAGATTCGGCGAAACAGGTTTTTCAGAACACGGAATGCCATAACAACGACGTTTGAGAACTTTGATCTTGTTGTTGAAGCCTTCGACCCAACCGCCTGCGCGGCTGCGCCTGCTCGAATGGTTAAGCGGCTTATGAGGTAATTGGTGATCTCATCGATCCAGTTCTCAAGCGTCACGAGGAATTTGTCAAAACAGGTCAGACCACATCGTTTGACCTCAGTAATCCATCGGCGTCAAGCACGTCTCGCCGATTCTTTGGTATGATTTGTCTCGAAGATGCGGGTCAGTTTCTCTCCCAGTCTGTAGGCCAGACGCAGAGACGGAGAGTATTCAAAAATCAACTCGAGTAACTTCACATCTTCGTCTGTCAGGTCATCCTGGTTGTGTCGTAAGGCCCACATGACACCTTTCAATCCAGCATATTCCTCTGGTTTGAGGGTAGCCTTAAGTTGTCGCATCTCGATCTTTCTCAATTCGTCAAGCCCTGCACGGTCGGTTTTAGCTACGTGAAAACGGTCGGCGACGATCTGTGCCTCCGGTATAACTTCTTTTATCGCGTTTGTGTAGCCGTCATCCATGTCTGTACAGACATCTTTTACTGTCAGACGCAGCTCTTGCGGAATGCTCTGCAAGAAGGCTTTTACTGTTTCTTTCTCGCCACCTTCAAGCACTGCCAGGATTACTGGATGTCCGTTCGAGTCGCGACCTTGAGACGATTGTGACGAAATCGCGATGCCCCTTGAGCAGGGATATTTCATCTAAACCAAGCACGGTCAGGTTGGTGAAAGTTCCCCAGTCGACCTGGGGACTCACGTTGCGAAGCAATAATCCACGCAGAATGCCGTAGTTGACCTGATGCTTGCGCGCTACATCGATCAGCGTACTGCCAACCATCTCACGGAGCAGATATTTGGCGTATGCATTTGTACAATGGGCATCAAGGTCGTACCAATCACTATGCTGCGTTGTCGTCGGGTGATCATCACAGCTCAGGCATCGAAATCTCTTCAGGTGCAGGTAGAGATAGACAGGGCGTTCAAAGATCGGCAAATGCCTTAATCGGATCGTTTCGCCGTCGCAATGGAACTCGGTCGCTTGCTGTCCGCATTTGCGACAGCGAGTGAAATTCGAATTTATACGAACAGAATTGAGATCTCTTGTTCTGTGATCTCTGATTTCATCACTTGTATACCTGGAATATCAAGTAAGTTTTCGATTGAAAGTGACATTCTGGGCTCCTTTTGTAATGTTGGGTTGTGACCACTATATTTTGTGGTCACTTACAACAATTCGCAAGGAGCCAAGAAAACCCCTTGCCTTAGAGCTATGGGGAGTGTCAACTTGACTTGCTCCTTCTCCGCTATTCAATTACCACTTCATTTCACTTGGAATATTTAACCGCTTAACTCGATTCTTTATCTTTGATGTGTACTGTACACAGTATAACAACCAACTGCTAGACTGCTAGAGAACAATTCTCTGGATCTCGATTCAATCACGCCGGGACTGAGCCGAGCGGCGAAGATACTGAAACAAGATAAGAGATATAAAAGCGTTGCAACGGAATTGGGGGCACTCTATTTGAAAGATGGGCCTTCGCTGCTGCACGGCGACTTCTCCCCCGGAAGCTGGCTGAAGACCGACGGCAGCGTGTGGGTTATCGATCCTGAATTCTGTTTTTACGGCCCGCCCGAATTCGATCTGGGAGTGATGATAGCGCATCTTTATCTGGCCGATCAGAAAACGGATCTCATTGCGCGGTTGTTTGAAGGCTATAAGCCGCTCGCCGTTTTCAGCCGGCCTCTGGCCCTGCAATTTGCCGGAGTCGAAATCATGCGCCGTCTCATCGGCGTTGCTCAATTGCCTTTAGGTTATGGCCTGGAGAAGAAGATCGAGCTGCTGGAGGTTTCGCACAGCCTGGTCTTAAATTGAAACTAAGGTGCCCCTGGTGCTTGCACCCTGGGAAGTATCATCGAAAGCGTGGTTGAATGAATCTGCCTTGAAGCGATTGAATTAGGGTAATGAAGCGACTAAATGGCTTTTCCGGCCAGCCTCGGATTGGCTGAAGCTGTGGCAAGAAAAATTTGCTGTTGATGGCTTCAATCCGTTTGACACCCTGGCAGTCGGCTATTTGACTTCGCCTCAGTTGATTGAATGGGAGGAGTTGCCAGTTGAAATCAGGCTCTTGCCTGACGACGTGAATCCAGAGAGAGGGCAGGATGGGAAGCAAGCAGAAAAACCGTACCTCCTGGTGTCGAAAGACTTCGGTTCAAAGCGCGTGGTTCGCTACTATTTCAATGTTTCGGCGAAGTTCAAAGATGATCTTATAGCCAGGCTGTTGAAGAAGTGACATCATTCCTGCGACTCGTGTGCGGAGCTTCCTTTGCAGGAAATTGTAGCTATTGCTGAGCCAGGAGCAACCTGACAGGTTGCTCTACATCTTCAGAAGAGGATGTAGCGTAACCTGACAGGTTGCGCGTGCTCCCGATGGCTAGCTATTCGCCGAGTCAAGAGCAACCTGACAGGTTGCTCTACATTGCTGAGGTAGTAATGGGAAGCTTGATCAACGCGATCCGGCCTGCTTTACGCAGTCGCAGCAGGAGATCGAGATCCTCCATAAGAGGCATCTCCTTGAAGCCTCTCAACTGCTCGAAGACTGATCGCCTGACCAAGATTCCCTGATCGCCGTAGGGGCACAATAACCACCAGGACACAAGGGCACAAAGTGTTTGCTGGCCCATTTTTGTGCCCTTGTTGCCTGGTGGCGGAATCTTCACATTCTTCAGATAGTCAATTTAGGAAGCAGCTTCAATGCTGGTTACTTTAATGGTTTTGGTCTTAGCGTTGACATTGCCTGTGACCTTGACCTTCTGACCGGCAAACTGACGGGCCTTTTCCTGAGCGTCTTTATTCAGATCCAGTTGATAGACTACTTTATTCTCTCGATCAGCGAGAATGAACTTTCCGCCGCCCTCGACGCACTTGAGTGTGCATGCCTTGGCATCACCCATGTCCATCGGGTGCTCCAGGCCGCACTGGCTGTCGCCAATGAAGCCAACGATTGTTCTCTTCCCGCTTTTGACCTTTGCTGATTTGCCAGCGCAGGGATTACATGGATTCTGGGCCTTCTTTCCACAGGGATTAGAAGCCTTCTGCGGAGCAGCTATGCCCATAGCCGAAACAAGCAAAATGGATGTAAACACCAGTGATAGTCTCCTCATAAACCTTTCTCCTAAATTTGAATTAATCTGGATTGCTAACTGAAATAATCGAGCTTCCCGTGATTCTATTCCCTGGCGAGATAGCGATTTTTTTGTGCAGTGGTCAAATGGCAACGCAGAAAGGTTAAGGCAAAATTTCCCCTACTATCTTCGGTTCGGGCGCCCTCGCGCCCTCAAAACAGTTCAAAAATAAACTTGTTTTGAGGGCGCGAGGGCGCCCGAACCTATTGCAATTTTTTTCTTAAAGTCTATATCTTCTGTAGACGGGCTGAGAGCAATCTGACCGCCTTGCTCTACTTTTTGATCTTGACTACTACATTGATGTCTTGCCTGCGATAAAGACAGGCGCCATCTACATCTTCGCACACATAGTACAGTGCATAACCCGGGATGGTGAAACTACCTGGAGAGATTTTCTCCGGGCTGCGGATCTCCAATTGCACTTCTCTGGTCTCTGCGTTAACTGGCTGCGGCGGATTTGGCGCTGTCAAATACTGCTTGTCTGCTGCCCAGCCTTCAGGCAGATTGACCCAGAGGCGTAGCGGCTCGACCTCATTGTTCCAATGCGCTTTGATCTTAGAGTTGGGGCGAAGGATTAAATGCACAGGCGCTGTTTCTCCAGCCCTGATAAGCGCCGGGACCACGGCAGTCTCAACCTGAATAAATCCATCATCGCGCGTTATCTTTCCTGCGGCATCTGGCTCTTTATGCTCAGAAGCAGCGGTCTCGAATCTCTTAGAAGGTTTTGCCATCTCTGCGCCGCCGGGCTCAATAAGCAAAGGGACCACCCTTTCGCCTCGCGCTTGAATCTCTTTGCGAGCCTCATCAACCCAATCATAAAAAGGGTAGGCGCGGGTCAGTGTGGGCCCGTATTGCTGGATGCGCCTTCTCCAGATGTATTGATTTGATTAGGGTTAATCTCCAGCGCCGGTGTCCAATGCTCAACCGCTCTCTGAAAATCCTCAACACGACGACGCTCGGAATCATATCTTCTACGATAGGAGACCCCCAACCGAAAATGGCTTATACTGTCATTGGGGCTGATGGCGAGAGCCTGTTTGTAAACTTCTATTGCCTGATCCAATCGCTGCTCGCCTCCCCACAGAAACAGCGCATCAGCGTAGGCGCGCCAGGCAGCGCCAGCGCCAGTTTTCGTCTCCGCTCTAAGCTTGTTTAAATTGGGGGGCCTTGCCACTTGAACTGGTAAATTTGCAGGTCTTTCATAATCCTTGCTGATGAACTCCTGTATATTCTCATGCTTTGGATTTACAAACCGGACAATTCCATGCTCATCTATGGCATAAGTCAGAGGCACGACGGAGACCCCTGCCAGATTGAGCGAATCGACCAGAATAGGCCAATCCATCTTCTTCCCATGAAGAGGCGGCATCGGTCCGGGTGTTGTTCCTGAATGATGCCAACCATCTGGAGCTTGCCCTGTTTTTGAAGTTCCTCAGTCTCTTTGTGCCACCCTGGCACGTGACGGCGGCACCCGGCTCACCACGATGCGAACTGGTGCAGTATTATCTTCTTGCCGCGAAACTTCGATAGCGCCAGAGGCTTGCCATCAATCAAAGATGGCAATACATAGTTAGGATAGACCTGTCCAACCTCGGTTCCTATCATGATGGCCCCCTCTATGCGATTTGCCGCTCCAACGCCAGTGTAGATGGTATCGCTCCAATAAGCAGAACGGGATATGCTCTCATTTCTCCTAAGAAAATACTCTGGGAGCGCAGGCATCATTGCCTGCTTAGGGTGCGTCTGTATGCAAGGTGGACAGGCAAAGTGACTAGCACCTCCCAGGCTTTTCATCCTTTCTGGGTGTCGCCTGAGGCCGTCTGAAAGACTCCTCAGAAAATGTACAGCAACCTGTTAGGTTGCTGCCTGTCGCGCACTATCAGCAAGGCTGACCGTCACGGCTGTACATCTTAGGTTGCTGCCTGTCGCGCACTATCAGCAAGGCTGACCGTCACGGCTGTACATCGCGCCCATTTTCGTCATTTCTGGGCGTCGCCTGAGGCCGTCTGAAAGACTCCTCTGAAGATGTCCAACAAACTTCAGTTTGTTGTGTGCTCACGGTGGAAGCTGGCAGCAAACTGAAGGCAGGTCGGACATCCCGCCCGCATTTTCATCATTTCAAGGCATCGCACAAGCGACGCGAAAAGCTCCTTGGAAAATGTTCGACCCACTTTTAGTTCGTCGTGTGCTCACTGAGGCACTATCAAGGCTCGCTAATTCATACTACAATTGAGCAGCAACCGCGCGAGTTATCTCTTCTGCTAACTTCTCATCTAGAGATGACACGATCAACAGGTCAACGCCTGATCTGGAAATAGAAGCTACTTCGTAATTGTCTTTCTGAATAACTGTTAATTCATTGGCTATCAGATCCGAAGCGTGAGGTCGCACGAACAGAGACAGAGGCTGCTTATCTTGATTGTAATAGACTAGATGGAGAAACTCTATGCCATCGACTTTGCAGGTGCGCCCGCGAGGGTTCACGTAGCCGAAACGAGAAAGATCAGGCGTGGCCCCCATCTTGCCATAAGCAGCAGCAAGGCGATTGAGTTCTTGACTGTCGGTAATCGCTCCCATTACTGCCTCGATAGAACAATGATCAGCATGATCGGCTGCCACGGCAGCATATACACTCTCTTTTATGTCCAGCAGCCATCCTGACTGAAAGAACAGGAATGTTGCAGAGACAGCGAGAATAGCAATTACGGCAACGCGCTTCCAGGCTGGCAGCAGCCAGCCGATCTTTGGTCTACGAGTCTCTTTAGCAATTGCGGCAAGAATATTCTCGCGGACGCGGTTGCTGTCGATCATCTCTGAGCGGGCTGATTGTTTCAACGCCTGGTCTTGCTTTAAATATGTCTCCAGCAGATGCGAGCAGCCGGGACAAGACTCGATGTGGCGCTGCACTTCCAGCGTGCTGCGAGCATCTAGTTCATTGTCCATATATAACTGAATGATCTCTTTTACCTCTCTGCAACTCATCTTATTAACTTCGCCTTACATATCTGATCTGCAATAATCGATCATAGAATTCAACTGCCCGCGCCGCTGGCTTTGCCCGTCAGTAGGAGCTTGCGAAGCTCATTCCTGGCCCGGTGCAGCCTCGACATCACTGTGCCAATAGGCACATCAAGAATCTCCGCTGTCTCTCGGTAAGAGAACTCTTCTACCACAACCAACCACAGCACTGAGCGATATTCCTGCGATAGCTGATTAGTAAATTCGAGTATCTCATGCCCTTCAATCTGCCTGAGCGGATCGAACATTACAACATTGCTACTAGAATCATCAATACCGATCAAGTCCTCTAGAGGAGTCTCGGACAGCCTGGAGAGTTTGCCTCTCTTGCCTTTTATCACATTGAACATAATTCGGAACAGCCAGGCGCGACAATTTGTCCCCGGCTCGAACGAATCGAAGTACCTCCAGGCTCGCAGGTAAGTCTCCTGTATTATATCTTCCCCATCCTGCCGACTATGCGCAATGTGAATGGCCGTCCTCATCAGATCATCTAGATGAGCGAGAGCTTCGCACTCAAATTTTTGCCGACGCAACTCTAATTCTCGCTTATTCATTCATTTCGGCTCCACCGGTCTCCTATTGTCTGGCAGTCGAACCTCTTGTACAGCTATCTTGCCTCAGCACAGGGGGCCTCACTGAGCTTGCCGGATTGCTCTCCTGGCCCCATGTCTGAGTATTACAAAACCGGCGCCTAATATCAGACCGTAGATTATATGCCCTACCAGACTGCCTATCGCCACTGCTCGCATTGGAGCCATCATCAGTGGCGCAAACGCAGGCAGCCCAAGAAGCATCGGCATCAGAATCAATCCCCCCAGTATCCACCAGGCAATGCCATATAGGGTGCCCCAGCCAAACCCAGCGCCATATTTATCAACGCGGTTGCCCAGCAGCCAGCCGAAGATCCCGCCAATGACTGCACTGTTGAACAGGTGATAAAGCCAGCCGACAATCAAGCTGTCGGAGCCAACAACTTTAGCTACCATACCCATCATCGGCATTTGACCTCCGTCAGGCGTGGGAGCAGTCATCATCTGCATCATTACGCCGAACATCAATCCTGCAATAAGACCGGCGACAATTCCGTATATGATTCTCGTCCTCATTATCATTGCCTCCTCGGAAAGAGGACAGCAAGTCGGTCCGTCTTGCTGATAGCGCACATCGTCAGCAACCTGACAGGTTGCTGTACATCGCGCGAGCTTTCATTGTTTTTGGGCGTCGCAACGCGACATAAACAACTCATTTCAAGTCACGCCGTGCGCTTGACACAATTTGCCCCTCTATCAATTAGAACTCTCTCCGGGCCGATTTTATTCCGCATTCAACGTTTAAATATTCGGCGCTCAGCATCCAACATCTTTCGCGCAGCGGAATCCCACATTGTTGAAGCTTGAGTCTTGAGGGCTCTTGCCTCTGAATCCCACTCTGTAAGCGCCACAGTAATTCTCTGAGCAAAACCAGGATCCGCCGCGCGCTACTTTCATTTCACCTCTTTTGGGCCCCCTGGGATCTTTGGCAGGGCTGCGCTTGTAATATCTCGCGTCGTACCAATCGGCGGTCCATTCCCAGACATTCCCGATCATATCGTAGAGACCAAATCCGTTTGGAGCAAAGCTCGCCACCGGCGCTGTGTAGTAATAGCCATCTTCTAGTTTGTTATCATGTGGCCACATTCCCTGCCAGAAGTTTGCCATCAGCTTGCCAGTCGGTTTGAGTTCATCTCCCCAGGGATAGATGTTGTCTTCGCGCCCGCCTCGCGCGGCATACTCCCACTCGGCTTCCGTAGGCAACCGCTTGCCCACCCATTTTGCATAGGCGGCAGCATCATTCCACGAGACATTGACTGCCGGATGATTCATCTTGTCCGTAATCGTTGAGTCTGGGCCAAGCGGATGGCGCCAGTCTGCGCCGCCAATAGCTTCCCAATCCTGCATGCCTTCTTTGAAGATCCAGCTAGATCCGCGCTTTTCGGCATCGGTCTTGTAACCTGTCGCTTCGACAAAGCGCGCAAATTCGGCGTTTGTCACTTCAGTAGCGTCAATATAAAAAGGGCTGAGCGTTACTCGATGAGCCGGCTGCTCGTCATCATCTCCGATTATGTGCGCAGGATCTTTGATTCTATTAGCGTTCGGCGCGCCTGCGTTAGCAACATGTCTGTGATGAGAACGGTCAAAAGCCGACGCGGTCCCCATGATGAATGAGCCTCCCTTTAGAAGCACCATTCGATCACCGGTAGAAATCTCAGAGAGAGATTGTTTGCCCTGACGAGCTACTATCATAACCACGTCTGCCATGAAGACAGTCCCAATCAGTAATGAATATTGCAGATATGTTATAAAGCGATTCATCACTAGCCAGATCACCTCAGATTTGATTAAACTGCTTCACAACATAACAATCTCTGCAACCCGACTATTATTCCTTTATTCCTTCTAAATATTTGGTTGAAACCCAACATAGCGATCGCGGAATTTTATTCTCGCTCGATAGAACCGATCCCAACTTGATGAAGCCGGGAGTTAAGAGGAATACCTGACAATGCCGGAGATAAAGCAGCGGTATGAGATTATTAATGGAGAAATAGTTATGTCGCCAGCGCCGACAGTAGATCATCAATGGATTGTGGGAAGAATTTTTCTTCTGCTATCGCTGTTTGTTGAAGAGCGAAATTTGGCAGTCGTACCATCTGCGCCTGTTGATGTCGTCATTCAACGAAAACCCTTGCGCACGCGCCAGCCTGATGTTCTGCTGAGCGTTGAGCGCACAGGCATCGGAGGACGCGCCGAGTTGCGCGCGATGGCTGTTTTGCCTTAGTCCTCTCTACCGTGATAGATTTAAATTTGAACCTGGAGCAGCTTTCATAAATCAGGTAATGAATGCCACAGAGTCACAGAGTAACCGAGAAAAATCAATCTTCTTTGCCGATTTCTCTTTACCATCTGCGGTGCCCTCTGTGTCTGCGACGGCCACTTTTCAGACACGCTCCAAGAAGGAACCGGGGGGTTAAAGTTGTCAACCTCAACGCTGACACACAAGTCTATGCTTGCGCTACTCTCTTCGCTCATCTCCGATTCGGAGTTCAAGCGTCTTAAATCGGAAATCGAAGCAGGCAGTCGGGCTATCATCTTATCCGGACTTGCAGGCAGCGCCAGGGCGCTTGTTCTGGCCGCGCTTCAAAAAGAGACCGGTCGCCGATTCGCCTGGCTCACTTTAACCGGAAGCGATCTGGAAGACATCCACCGCGACGTAAAATTCTTCTATTCTGCGCTGAGCGGCGAAGCGGCGGCCCAATCGGATGTGCTCGTGTTCCCTGCTGCGGAAGGGGACCCTTATCGCGGCGCATCGCCTCACCCGGAAATCCTCCAGCAGCGCGCTATCTCTCTCTATCGCCTCTCTCAAACTGAAGGGCAGATGCTTCTTCTGCCTCTGCGGGCGGCTTTGCAGCGCACAGTGGATTCAAAAGTCATCCGCCGGTTAGGCCGTCTAATCCGCCGGGAACAGGAATACTCGCTCGAAGAGTTGATCGAGATGCTCCAAAGCGCAGGCTACATGCGCCAGGAGCCGGTAAGTGCAATGGGCGAGTTCTCCGTTCGCGGCGGCATACTCGATGTCTTCTCTCCGGCGCGCGAGAACCCTGTCCGAATAGAGTTCTTCGGCGATACGGTGGAATCGATCCGCGAGTTCGACAGCGAAACACAACGCTCGATTGAAAGATTAGATCACTGCCTGATAGTCCCTATGCGCGAGCAAGCGGCGACAAAAAAAGATTTCATCAAATGGGCCCAGGCTGCCGCTGAGCACTGGACGGATGAGCGATTCAACTATGAACTGCGGGAAAAGATCGCTATTGCTGAGGCAGGAGAAGCATTCCAGGGCTGGGAGTACCTGTTGCCGCTCTCTCAACCGCTCAGCTCTTCCATCTTCGACTATATTGGCGATGCTGTGCTGGTTGTTGATGAGCCTGCGGAGCTGGAGAATCGAGCTGCGGAATTTATGGCGAAGTGGCGCAGCCGCTTTGCCGAGGCCGATGATGCCGGAGAGCTTGCCCTTGCGCCGGAAAAACTCTTTCTCACTTCCGATGAGCTTAGCGCGAAGATCGGCGCGCTACAGCGGCTAGAGCTGCGCGTGCTGGGCCGAAGCGCAGCAGATATAGACTCAGAGTTTGCCCTGGAACCGATCGGATCTGATCCTCCGGCAAACGACGCGCAGGCGCTATATTCTACCGGAAAAACTCCGCTGTTCCTCTTCCCGCTCGACAGAAGCGCGCCTGAGATCGAGATGCGCTCTCGACCGGCGCGCCGCTATCATGGCCACATTGCCGATCTGGCAGAAGAGATCAAAAATCGGAATCGCTCAGGAGTGAGCACTCTGGTCTGTATGTCCAGTCTGGGGGTCGCCGAACGCGCTGTCGAGATGCTCGCCGAATACGGGATTACTGCCCTGCTGCAAACTCACACTGCCGGTCAGGAGCGCCGGCAGCCCCATGCAGGGGCCCCATCTGAGGCAGCTGCCCGGCGGCAATCGCCCATTACTCTGGTCACAGTAGGAAAACTCACCAACGGTTTCAGTCTTCCGGCGGCCCAGTTGGATCTTTTAATCGAGAGCGACATCTTCGATGAGCCGGAGCAAGGGCCTGAGATGCGCCAGGCGAAGGGGGCCCGCCGCAAATCAAAGGCGGCTGCATTCCTCTCAGATCTGCGCGACCTCAAGCCGGGCGATACGGTAGTTCACATAGACCACGGCATCGGCCAGTTTCAGGGCTTGCAGCAGCTCAGCGTGGGGGCCAGAGACGGCAATCGAGAGTTCATGCTCCTGACCTATGCCGAGGGGGCCAAGCTCTACGTGCCGGTTGAACGCCTCGATCTGGTGCAGAAATATTCAAGCGCCGAAGGGCGCATGCCGCCGCTCGATAAGCTGGGCGGCGCGGCCTGGCAGAAGACTAAAGAGCGCGCCAAACGAGCTTTGCGCGATATGGCCCAGGAGCTGCTCAAACTCTATGCTGAGCGCAAACTTGTGACCGGATATGCCTTCAGCGATGATTCTCCCTGGCAACATGAATTTGAAGAAGCATTCGAGTACCAACTTACTCCTGACCAGGAATCTACTATTACTGAAGTTAAACAGGATATGGAGAGGCCCATTCCTATGGATCGCTTGATCTGCGGAGATGTGGGTTTTGGCAAGACGGAAGTGGCTATGCGCGCGGCGTTCAAGGCGGTGATGGACGGAAAGCAGGTTGCAGTGCTGACGCCCACCACTGTGCTCGCCTATCAGCACTACAAGACATTTCAGAAGCGATTCGCTGCCTTTCCTGTGATTATTGAATTGATGAGCCGTTTTCGCTCAGCAAAAGAATTGAAGCGAATAGCCGAGCGCGCCGCATCAGGAGCGATCGACATCCTGATCGGCACTCACCGATTGCTTTCAAAAGATGTGCTGTTTCGCGATCTTGGCCTGGTCATCGTCGATGAAGAACAGCGATTTGGAGTGGCTCACAAAGAGCGCCTCAAACAACTGAAAAAGAGGGTGGATGTATTGACTCTATCCGCTACTCCGATCCCGCGCACACTGAATATGTCTCTGATGGGGCTACGTGATATGTCACTCATCGAGACTCCGCCGCAGGATCGATTGGCGATACAGACGGCTGTAGTGCAGTTCTCTGAGCCGATAATTCGCAGCGCGCTGGAGCTTGAGTTGCAGCGCGGCGGCCAGGCGTTCTTCATCCACAACCGGGTTGAATCGATCTACACCATAGCCAATTTGATTCAGCGCATTGTCCCCAGCGCGCGCATCGGCGTAGGCCACGGCCAGATGAACGAAAAGGAGCTGGAAGCAGTGATGATGAAGTTCATCCAGCACGAGCTGGACGTGCTGGTTTCAACTACCATCATCGAGAACGGCATAGATATTCCTCTGGCCAACACGATCATCATTAATCGCGCAGATCAGTATGGGCTGGCTCAGCTCTATCAACTGCGGGGCCGCGTCGGGCGCTCGAATCGCCGCGCCTATGCTTATCTGCTGATTCCGTCGGAGAAAGAGCTGACGCCGGTGGCGCGCCGTCGGCTGGCGGCGATTCGCGAGTTCTCGGATCTGGGAGCCGGTTTTCGCGTGGCTGCGCTGGATCTGGAACTTCGCGGTGCGGGTCACCTACTGGGCGGAGAGCAATCAGGGCACATCGATGCTATTGGTTTCGATCTCTATTGTCAGATGCTTGAACGCACGGTGCAGGAGCTGAGAGGAGAGGTGATCGAGGACGAGACGCGCACTTCGATCAATCTCGGTATAGACATTCGCATACCTGAAGATTATATTTTTGATATGGGCCAGCGGTTGCGCACCTACAAGCGCATCTCTTCAGCGTGGGATGAAGAGACGCTGCAAGAGATTCACGATGAGCTGGAAGATCGCTACGGGCGCATACCGGAAAGTCTGGAGAACCTATTTGACTACTCTCGCTTGAGGCGAGAGGCAGAGCGATTGGGAGTGCTTTCGATAGATCGCAAAGGCGACGAGGCGATAATAAAATTTACTGAAAGCGCGCGAGTAGATCTGGAGAGATTGATTGAGCTTGTCAAACGGCATCGGGGGGCCAGACTTACGCCTGCGGGGGTGCTGAAGTTGAGTCTGCCGATGGGAGCAGGAAGAGAAGCTTTTGCGGCTATCAGAAAGCTCTTGCTGGATCTGCGCCAGCAAGCATAGAAGGTGGGGATCTGTTTAGCGTCTTGGCGAACCCTTTGGAGTGCGGCCACTTGTTGCCGCTTTGTTTTAAGATTGCATAAGAGAAGCGGCAAGCGGTGCAGGCCGCAAACCAAAGCGCTGACTTGTCAGCGCACGCCAAATATACATACGAAGCCCTTGGAGTGCGGCCACTTGTTGCCGCTTTGTTTTAAGATTGCATAAGAGAAGCGGCAAGCGGTGCAGGCCGCAAACCAAAGCGCTGACAAGTCAGCGCACTCCAAATTTAGACCAAAGCGCTGACAAGTCAGCGCACTCCAAATTTAGACCAAAGCGCTGACAAGTCAGCGCACTCCAAATATACCCTAAACGCATACGAAGGTGGGTTCTTTATTATGTTCGAGCCGCTAGAAGAGATAGAGAAAAAGTCCATATCCAAAAAAGGGCTGATCATCGGCGCTCTGGTCGGTCTGGCAATAATAGTCGCCATTGTTATCTATAGCGCTGTCCGGCCCAGGCAGATAACTGCTGAAGGCATTCGCGGCGCATCCCGCGCCGGATCGGCTGAATTTGATCAATACATATCTCAGAACAAGCTTGTCATCTCTGACCAGAAGATGTTCAAAGCCGAGAGCCCGCACGGCAGCAAACAGATCATTGCCAGAGGCATGCTGGAAAATCGCGGGGACCGCGTCATTACCGGTGTGGAAGTAGTCGGCCGCGTTTACGACTTTGATCGCAAACCGATAACCGAGCGACTGGCTTTCCCCATCCCGCAGGAGCATAGGGGGCCCCTCAAACCAGGCGAGTCGGTTCCTATTACTATCCGCATGGATGTTCCTAAAGATCGCGAAGACATATCCGAAATCTGGCTTGCCATTCGCGGGATAGTATTCCAGTAACAGCTCGCAGGGAATATTCCGATTGGATGAGATGGCGCCCCCACGCTTGACGTAACTACAGGCAAGTGTTAAATTTTAGGTGTATTGTGCATCAAGCGAAGAGAGTTATCAGAGCAACTTACAAAAGAATTTTTCCCCTTTCAGTTTCGGTGTAATCGTCTTACTGGAGAGGCTGGTTAGGTCAATACTGGCTTGGTGTGTATGGGAAGGAGGCAATAGTGGGGTTCAGAGTTGGGGAGAAGGTCGTTTACCCCAATCACGGGGTAGGAGTTATTGAGAAGATAAGCACTCAGCAAATAGATGGGGAGCTGAGCAAGTTCTATCTGTTGCGCCTCAATTTAACCAATTCGATTGTCATGGTACCGATCTCTAATGCTACCGAGGTTGGTCTAAGACATCTTATCTCTCTGGCAGATTGCGAGTACCTTTTGAAGAACCTTGCTGAGAACTTTTCCAATCCGCCTTCAGATTGGAAAGATCGCTATCGGGAATTCGTCAATATGATGCGGACAGGCGATATATATAATGTCGCCAGGGTACTGAAGACGCTGACTTACTTGAATCAACTGAAACCGCTCTCCTTTAGAGAAAAACGCATGCTGGAGCGGGCGCGTTATCTTGTCATTAGCGAGATTGCGACCGTCTGCAAGATGACCGAGAGCCAGGTTGTGGTGCTCGTTGATCAGGCTCTCAAGAAGGCCTGCTATAAACACCATCGAGGCTCAGGCATGCGCTCTGCTGCGGTCGCTGGCCGCTGAAGATCAAGATGGATGAATCTGCGCCATCAACTATTTTTAAGCTCCTTATTGTTCTCCTGCTGGTGCTGGCCAACGCCTTCTTCGTAGCCTCTGAGTTTGCGCTGGTAGGCATGCGACGCTCGCGCCTTGCCACTCTGGTCGCTCAAGGAGATCGGCGCGCCAGAGTAGCCTTGCGCGTTGTTGATCAGCTCGACGCCTATATCTCGGCAACACAATTGGGAATCACGCTGGCGAGCCTGGCCCTGGGCTGGATAGGTGAACAGGCTATTGGCCATCTGCTTGAGAGATTGTTTGCTCTAGTTTTGCCCGGCGCGCTTGCAGCGACAACTGCTCATGTGACTGCCGCTATTGCAATCGCTTTCGTCATTATAACCGCTCTTCATATCGTCGTCGGCGAGCTGGCGCCGAAGACCCTTGCGCTGGAATATACCGAACGGGTGGCGCTCGCGATAGCCCGGCCAATGGAGATATTTTATAAAGTGTTTAGACCATTCATTTCGCTCCTCAATTACTCAGGTACTTTGCTGCTTCGATTGCTGAAAGTGAAAGCAGCGCCAGGGCACGCCGCGATAGCCTACACCGAAGAAGAGATCCGCCAACTGCTCAGCCTCAGCCAACAAAGCGGGCTGGTGCGCGCCGATGAACAGCGCATGATCTTCAATGTCTTTGATTTTTCAGATACAGTTGCGCGCGAGATCATGCAGCCGCGAACAGAGGTCGTTGCCGTCGAAGCATCTGCTTCGCTGGCTGAAATAGTGCGCCAGTTCCAGATTTCGGGCTATTCTCGTCTGCCCGTCTATGATAAGCAGTTTGACAACATCAAGGGCATACTTCACAGCAAAGATGTGATGCCTTATGTGCTTCACCCGGAAAACTTTCGCATCGAGCGATTGCTGCACGCGCCACTCTTTGTGCCCGATTCCGCTCCACTGCGGCAAATCTTTCATCAGATGCGCCGCAATCAACTTCACTTCGCTATAGTCGTTGACGAGCACGGAGGAGTAGAGGGCATAGTTACAATGGAAGACCTGCTTGAAGAGATAGTCGGCGAAATACGCGATGAGCACGATGAAGAGCGCGAATTGATTCGAGCAGAAGCCGATGGCACCGTTGTCATTGATGGGCGCGCTACGGTGCGCGAAGTCAATCGCAAACTCAGCCTCAATATCCCTGAATCAGAAGACTATGCTACAATAGCTGGCTTCCTGATGGCCAGATCAGGGCGATTGCTCGCTCAGGGGGACCAGGTGGAGTATCAGGGAAATCTCTTTACTGTAGAGCAAGTCGAGCGCAGGCGAGTGGCGCGGGTGAGGATGGAGCGATTGACCGATGATCAAAGAGCAAGCGATATGGTGGCAGTCAGATGAGCAGATCGGTGGAAGTAAGACTAGGCGAGCGCAGCTACAGAGTTGAGATAGGCGGCGGCTATCTCGATCAGACAGGAGAACTGCTTGAATCGGCGCTTGGCGGCTCCGCCCGCCAAGTTGCAATCATCTCTAACAGGCGCGTCTTCGATCTTTACGGAACAAAGGTAGCGCGCAGCCTCAAGCGCAGCGGTTATCGAGTATGCTCGCATCTGATTGGCGATGGCGAGCGATATAAATCGCTCAAGACAGCCGAGGCAGTCTATACCTTTCTCATAAATGAGCGCATTGAGAGAAAAGATGTAGTGCTGGCGCTAGGCGGTGGAGTTGTAGGAGACCTGGCCGGCTTTGTCGCAGCCACTTACTTGCGAGGCATTCGATTCGCGCAAATACCTACCACGCTCTTGGCCCAGATAGACAGCTCTGTTGGCGGCAAGACGGCTGTCAATCATCCCCTGGGAAAGAATTTGATCGGCGCTTTCTACCAGCCTAATCTGGTCATCATCGATCCATCCACTCTGAGAACGATGCCCGCGCGCGAGATGACCGCCGGGTTGTGCGAATCGGTAAAGTACGGCGTTATTCGCGATGAGGATCTCTTTGAGAGACTCTGCCATTCGATGCCGTCGATAAAGCAGATTGATGAAGAGATCCTGACAGAAATAATTGCTCGCTGTTGTCGCATCAAGGCTGAGGTTGTAGAGCAGGATGAGCGTGAAGGGGGCCTGCGACGCATACTCAACTTCGGGCATACCGTCGGGCACGCGCTTGAGGCAGTAACCCGTTACCGTCGCTTCAAACACGGCGAAGCGGTAGGCTATGGAATGATTGCGGCAGGCCACATTGCCGCCGCTATGGGACTGCTCTCAGACAGCGAATTGAGCCGGTTGAAGACGGCTGTGGCTTTGTGCGGCAAACTGCCCATTGCCTCGGACCTTGATTCAGAGCTAATCCTTGAAGCCATGCAGCACGATAAGAAATCTGATAGGGGTAAACTACACCTTATCCTCCCCCAGAAGATCGGAGCAGTGGCCGTTTACAGCGACGTGCCCAGGCCGGTCATCAGATTGGCTCTGAGAAAAGCTCTGGTTTGAGGTGACGCTTATGGAATATCTAGCAGATGAACGAGCGGGCGAGCGAGGAGAAGGCCGAATCAAAGCGCTACTGACATTGTTCTTCATTGTCATTGTTTTCTTCTCAGGTTATCAGTTCCTTCCTGTGTACATCACCGAATCCGAATTCAAGCACGATGTCGATGAGATAACGCGCAGAGCCGCAGCAAATAGCAAGCTTACTAATGACAAGATACTGGAGATGCTGGAGAAGAAGAGAGAGGAATATAATCTACCTGAAGATACCAGCTTTGAAATTAATCGCAATGGGAAGAAGCTCGATATATCGGTTGAGTACACGGTGCCAATCAACCTGATAATTTACACCTACGAGCGTCAGGTCAAATTCTCTTCTTCTGATACTGCGTTATAACACAAGCGAAAAGCAGGTGCAGAGATAGGGAAACGGTGTTGACATGCCTGAAGACATTCCATAGGATAGCAATCCAGTTAGATGATCAATCCTGATAGAGAATTGAGGGCACACAGAATGAGCACCAAACCTTATGATCAAGCATTCAAGTTCCTGGCCGAGCAGGATGCCGAAGCGCTGTTACTGCTGCTCGGCGAGCTTCTGCCCGGCCAGTCAGCGCAGATCGAACCGCTTCCCCGCGAGATCAGCGTGTCAGCTAAATTGCCTGATCAACCCTATCGAATCACCGCAGCAGGCCGACGCCGCATTGTTCACATCGAAGCTCAGGCGCTCTACGATTGGCTGCTGCTTGAGCGGGTGCTGGAGTATGTTGTGCGGCTGTGGCTGAAGTACCGGCTGCCGATCACCAGCTATGTGCTCTTGTTGACTCCGCGAGGAGCGCCAAAGAAACTCAGGGGCATCAGCCGATTGATTGCCGGGGATTTGCGGATCAACGTGCGCTTTCGCATAGTGCGGCTGTGGCGAATATCGGCCAAGCGAGTTCTGGAATGGAGGCGCGCCAGTCTGCTGCCGTTTGTGCCGTTGATGAGAGGAGGGAGAGAGGAGCTGGAGGTGGGGGCACAACGGTTATGGGAGGTGGCTGATGAGAGGGAGCGGCGCGAGTTGAGCTTGCACTTCTTGTTGTTGGGAGGCTTGCGCTACAATAAGGAAGATTTGTTAGAGCTGATAGGGAGGGAGAGTATGATACCACTAGAACAACTGAAAGAGTCGAGTTTCTATCAGTACATTGTTGAAGAAGGGCTGAAGCAAGGAATTCAGCAAGGAATTCAGCAAGGAATTCAGCAAGGAATTCAGCAAGGAATTCAGCAAGGGGAGAGCACATTGTTACGACGGCAACTGGAACGTCGCTTTGGAACCCTGCCGGCCTGGGCAGTGCAGAAGCTCGAATCAGCCGATCAAGCTACCCTGGAGGCATGGGGTGTAGGGCTACTCGATGCTGAATCTTTGGAAGACCTGTTGAAGTGAGGGGCCCCCACGAAAATATAGGCTAAGCAGATGATCTATTATCTGCTTAGCCTGACAAGCAGCGACTAAGATAATTGCTACCCTATCTTCTCAACTCCATCCATATAAGGACTGAGCGCTTCAGGAATAGTCACCGAGCCATCGGCCTGCTGGTAATTCTCCAGTATAGCGAGCCAGGTGCGACCTATCGCTAACCCTGAGCCGTTGAGCGTATGCACAAATTCCGGTTTGGCCCTAGGCTCGCGGCGAAAGCGGATGGAAGCGCGCCGCGCCTGGAACGCCTCGAAGTTCGAGCAGGAAGAGATTTCGCGAAAGGTATTCTGGCTGGGGAGCCATACTTCAATATCATAGGTCTTGGCCGAAGCAAATCCCATATCGCCGCTCGACAGTATAACTACGCGATAATGCAGGCCAAGCTTCTGCAAGATCATCTCAGCATCTCTGGTCAGGCTCTCAAGCTCCTGATAAGAATCTTCCGGCCTGGTGAACTTCACCAGCTCGACTTTGTTGAACTGGTGCTGGCGGATTATTCCGCGCGTGTCTTTGCCGTAGCTCCCGGCCTCGCTGCGAAAGCATGGCGTGTAGGCAGTGAACTTGATCGGAAGCTGAGCGCCGTCCAGTATCTCATCGCGGAAGATATTAGTGACCGGCACCTCTGCCGTTGGAGCCAGATAGAACTGTCGTTCATCTGTGAGCTTGAACAGATCCTCTTCAAATTTCGGCAACTGTCCGGTGCCAAACAGACTGTCGCGGTTTATGATGAATGGCGGCACAACTTCTGTGTAGCCATTCTCCTTTGTGTGCACATCAAGCATGAAGTTTATCAGCGCGCGTTCGAGGCGGGCGCCCGGGCCGGTCAGCAGCGAGAAGCGCGCGCCGGTTATTTTAGTTGCCCGCTCAAGATCGAGAATGCGAAGGTTGGTCCCCAATTCCACGTGATCGCGCGGAGCAAAATTAAATTCAGGGGGCTTGCCCCAGCGGCGAACTTCCAAATTGTAAGAGGAGTCGGGCCCCACAGGCACCGAGTCATGGTGAATGTTGGGTATAGTCGTGAGAATAGCTCTCAGCTTCGCCTCCACCTGTTCAATCTCAGCATCAAGCTCTTTGATGCGATCTGAGACCTGCTTCATCTCTGCTTTCTTCGGCTCCGCTTCCTCCCTCTTGCCCGCTTTCATCAATGCCCCTATCTCCTCGCTTGCGCGGTTTCTCAGGGCTTTGAGCCGATCGCCTTCTGTGATCTTGGCGCGGCGCTCGGCATCGAGCCGGATGAACTCATCGAGTGTTATCTGGGCCCCTCTTTCGGCAAGCTTGCGCTTAACCAGGTCTAAATTCTCTCTTACGAAATTAATATCGAGCATCGCTCGCTCCACTCCTTGCGCCGGAGAGCAGGCAAGTCTCGCCGGAAACTCGCCCGCTCTCCAATCTCTCAATCAATTAGAATAATTGCAGGATTAGCCTATCTGAGCGTTGATGAAGCTGTCAAGCCGGGGGAAGGGTAGAGGGCAATCAGTAGTCGATAGATTCACTGCGATCTTCTAATTAATCGCCGACGAACTTGAGCCGGCGCTCTTTTCCAGCTTCTCCCGTTGCATTAACGCCAGGTGGAGATCAGCTCTGGCTTTGTTCAGCTCGCGGCAGATTGATGCCGTCGGCGCCATCGATTCAAGCGCCTCTATCAACATTCGCAATCGGCGAATCGTTACATTGAGATCTTCGCTAGCAACTGCTTGCTTCATTGTAATTTCCTCCTGGTTGTCTTCCTCACCCTGTTTTGGCAATCGCCGTGCGCGGCAAGTAAGCGTTCCAATAAGAACGGTTTGCGAAGATATTGCTAATCTCGCGCTCAAGTCTGAGGGCGACTCAATGTAACTTCAGGAAACACAAAAGGAAGACTCTGACCCTGCTCTCCGCGCTCGATCACTCTCTACCAATCTTGAGTGGCTCGATTTAGTCGATCTTGCAGGCTGCGCAACCGCTGCGGATAGTTTGTCATTATGGCGCTGACGCCGAGCTTGATCATCCGCCTCATCATAAGAGGATTGTTAACCGTCCACACTGCTATGTCGTAGCCCGCCGCGCGCACGGCTTTCAATAACGGTCTGGTCACAAGCGTTTTATCCAGCGCCAGCTCATCCGCTTCTGCCGCTTCTGCCAGCATCAACAGCCTGCTCCTGGATATGACCGGATATTTCAGCGTCCGTTGAAATAGCGCCCCGGTGCGAATGCGGCGGTCGAGTCGCTTCACCGTTTTGATCGCCTGATGATTGAAAGAAATAACTACGGCGCGATCATGCAGTGAGAAGTCATTGATCAACTGCGCGATCTTCTCTTCAATGCCGGGGCGCGAATCCCGCGCGAATTTCATCTCGATGTAGAGGCAGAGCGGTCTATCCCTTATCAGTTCCATTACCTCGGATAGGGTGGGGATCCTCTCGCCGATAAAATCAGGCGAAGCGTAGCGAGGATGCCGCAGATTGAACCAGGCCCCTGCATCCAGCTCGTGAAGCTCTTTCAAAGTCTTGCTGGCAACTCGCCCGATGCTGCGGGTGGTTCTGAGCAAGCTGCCATCATGTATGACTACCACCTGGTCGTCTTTAGCAAGCTGCGCGTCAAGCTCAAAGCCATCTGCGCCCAATCGGATGGCTTCGCGGAAGGCGGCGAGAGTGTTTTCGGGCGCGATGCTTGAAGCGCCGCGATGGGCAATGTTTTTCGGCCTGTTTGCGCTCCCTTCCATACCCTCGCTCAGGATGCTCTTGACCCGGCTGTGGCTATTGAAGAATCGGCCACGGCAAGTCGGTTGGAGTATTGCCCGCGCCAGACGACCTGAATATAATATCACTTATTCAACTGCCGCCCACAAGGCTAACGGTCGTATACAAGTCTTGATTAATTTGAGGAAAGACTGATAGTTTATTTCGATAGCTGTTGAGGTTGACGTATAGCCCATAAGTTGCTAACATACGCTTACATATATTGACAGATAGAATAGGCGTATGGCTGTGTATGTACCGAGTAGAGAAGCGGCAAAAGTATTAGGACTGCATCCTAATACGCTCAGGAACGCGGGCCGATGAAGGTAGAATCAAAACCATCAAAACGGCGTCAGGGCAGCGCCGCTACGACGTGGATAGCTTCATTGGAAAGGCCAGAGAGGGAGCCATTATCTGCTACGCCCGTGTCTCCAGCCGAAAGCAACAAGACGACCTGGACAGGCAACGTCGCTACCTGCAATCTCTCTATCCACAGGCAGAGCTTATCAGCGATATTGGCAGCGGAATCAATTTCAAGCGAAAAGGGCTTCGCGCCATACTGGAACGAGCAATGCGCGGAGATAAGCTCACAGTTGTGGTTGCCCACCGAGACCGTCTTGCACGATTCGGCTACGAGCTTATCGAATGGATCATTACCCGCAGTGGTGGACAAATCGTGGTTCTCAATGGAGATACATTCAGCCCAAAGTGGGAGCTTACCGCTGACTTGCTCACCGTACTGCACGTCTTCAGTTGTCGAATGCACGGACTCAGAAAGTACCATCATCAAATCAAGACTGATCCGCATCTATCCGACAGGTGAGCAGCGAGAGTTATTGAGAAAGTGGTTTGGCGCTGCTCGATTTATCTTCAATAAGACGATTGAGTATCTACGCCAGCCGGGGACTAAAGCAAATCATTTTGAAGTAAAGCGCCGTTTTCTTGCCGATCTGCCGGAGTGGGCGCAGGAGGTCCCTTATCAGATCAAGAATGTGGCTGTGCGCGATGGTTGCCGGGCAGTAAAAGCGGCGAAGAAGAAATATCGGCAAACGGGTCAATTCCAGCAGGTCAAGTTCCGTTCGCGCAAAGACCTTCAGCAGAATATCTTTATTCCTGAAAGTGCAATCAGCAGTAATGGCGTCTACTATACTATTCTTGGCAATCTGAAACTCTCTGAGAGCTTACCTGAGCATTGCCGCGATTCGAGACTAATCTTCCGCCGAGGACGTTGGTTTCTTTGTGTGTCCTACACGGCTACTGTACAACGAGGCGAGAACCAAGCCCGTATAGTAGCAATTGATCCGGGCATACGTTCTTTTCTAACGTTCTTTGCGGAAACTTCCTGTGGCAAGATAGGTAAAAGCGACTTCGGTAGGATTCAACGTCTCTGCGCTCACCTGGACAATTTGATAAGTCGGATGGCCAAAGCCAAATGCAAGCAGAGACGTAGAATGAAGAAAGCAGCCGATCGTTTGTACTGGAAGATTACCGATTTGATTAATGAACTCCATCATAAAGCCGCCGCGTTTCTCTGTACTCACTTTGATTATATTCTACTGCCAGCGTTTGAGACTTCTAAGCTGGTAGTGCGTGGCGCGCGGCGGCTGCGATCAAAGTCGGTGAGAATGCTGCTTTCGTTTGCCCATTATCGCTTCGGTGAGTTTCTGAAACATAAGGCAAAAGAACTTGGTAAGACAGTCCTGGAAGTATGTGAAGCTTATACTTCCAGGACTATATCCTGGACTGGCGAAGTGCTGCCTCAAATGGGCGGTCGCCGTGTAGTTAAATCCAAGATAGACGGTCAGTCTATGGATCGTGATTACAATGGAGCACGTGGCATATTCATCAAGAATATCTCAGGTGCATTGGTAGATACACCCTTGCTTGGGTAACTCCAAGCATGCTTATGTTAACTTAGGTTAGCAAAAATGTATCGGAGAAGAACTGTTAGTATAACTGCCTTGAGGCGGACGGTTGATGCGCAACCCGATCTCATACTCGCAGATACAGACGGAGGATTGATTGATAGAAGTTGACAATTTGACCAAGTCATTCGGTTCCGTTAAGGCTGTAGACAACATCTCATTTACGGTAGAGAAGGGCGAGATACTGGGGTTCCTCGGTCCGAACGGCGCGGGCAAGACAACGACAATGCGCATTCTGACCGGCTATATGCCCGCCACCAGCGGCACTGCGCGTATTGCTGGATTCGATGTCTTTGAGCAATCGCTGGAGGTGCGAAAACGAATAGGCTACTTGCCCGAAAATCCCCCACTCTACCCGGAGATGACTGTCAGGGCATACCTGGATTTCGTCGCCCGAATCAAGAACTTGCCTTCCGACGTGAGGCAAAATCGAGTCAACGCGGCGATGGAGATGACTAACATCGCCGATAAACGCGATGAGCTGATCAAGCGATTGTCGCGCGGGTACAAACAACGAGTGGGCCTGGCACAGGCTCTCGTCCACGACCCGGATGTTATCATCCTCGATGAGCCAACCGTCGGCCTTGACCCCAAACAGATCATCGAAGTCAGACATTTAATCAAAGGGCTGGCAGGCAATCATACGATCATTCTCTCAACTCACATCTTGCCCGAAGTGAGCATGACTTGCGATCGGGTGGTGATAATCAACAAAGGCAAGATAGCTGCCGTTGATACGCCTGAGAATTTGACTGTGCAGCTCAAAGGCGGCGAGCGCGTGCACCTTGAGGTCAGGGGAGAAGAGGATTCTGTCAGGGAGTTGCTGGAACAGATCGCTGGAGTGCGCGCGGTTACAATCGAGCCGCTGGGGGATTCCGGCAAGTTGTCTATTACCGTTGAGAATGAGTCAGGGCATGACCTGCGCAGCACAATTGCTGCCAGGATTGTAGGCCAGGGTTATGAGCTTTACGAGCTGCGCGCCGTGAGCCTCAGCCTTGAAGAGATATTCTTACAGCTTACTACCGAAGAGCCGGTTCAGGCGCAGGCTCCGGCTGCCGCTGTTTCTTAGCAAACGCAAACAAGCGAAGATGAGGGAAGAGATTATACGCCGAGGGGCCCTATATCGGCCTGCTTCAGCTTGCTTCCAGGAGAGTTTCTATTTATGAAGAGCATCTACGCCATTTACCGCAAAGAGATGAGCCATTACTTCGTCTCGCCGATTGCATACGCAGTAGTTAGTGTTTTCCTGGTCATCACCGGGTTCTTCTTTTATCAGGTGTTGACCTTCTTTATTCGGCAATCGTTCGAGATGAGCATGCAGGCCGCTCGCTTCGGGGGCCCATCAGAGATGGATGTGCCTGGTCTGGTCATTCGCAATTTCTTTGGGGTTATCAGCACAATCATCCTCTTCGTCATCCCGATGATGACAATGGGCGTCTATGCTGATGAGAAGAGGCGAGGCACGATGGAACTGCTGATGACCTCGCCGCTCAGAGATGCGCATATAGTGCTGGGGAAGTTTCTCGGCACACTGAGCCTGTTTTGCATTATGCTGGCGCCCACATTCTTTTATCAGGTGATCTTGTTTATTTATAGTGAGCCTGCCCCGCCGTGGCGCATCATGCTTTCAGGCTATCTTGGGGTATTGCTTCTCGGCAGTGTGCTCATCGCTATTGGCTCTTTTATTTCATCAGCGACTGAAAATCAAATCATTGCCGCTGTTTTAACCTTTGGCGTTTTTCTCATCCTCTGGGTATTAGATATTGGAGTGCGAGGAGCAAGCACAACTACAGGCGAAATATTGCAGTATCTATCCATACTGCGCCACTTTGAAGATTTCTCGCGGGGCGTTATAGACACCTCAAGCCTGGTGCTCTATGTGAGCATGATTATATTCGGAATATTTCTTACCTTGCGCTCGATTGATTCGATGCGCTGGAGGAGAGCTTAACGGATAACACATAATGCGTAATAACGGTATATGAAATGTCTGCGAGAGATATTTATCACAATAATGCTAAGAGCGATTCGATCAACGGAGGAGATTGTCAGATGGATATCTCAACCTTAGACCGCTATCGTCAAATCATCCGGCAAGTTCTCGAGCGGTGGCATAACCGGAGCTTAGTTATGAGTCCGGGGGGCCTGAATTATCAGTAGAAGCTTATTACGAGGGTGTTGCACTGATGAAGATCAATAAACAAGAACTGTTCAAAACCATAGGCTACATTGGCGCAGTGCTCGTAGTAGCAGGTTACATCCGTTACTCCGTGCAAGAGACACTGACGCTCACCAACAAGATAATGCTGATAGGCGGCGGAGCGCTTTTGCTGATAGCCATCATCTTCAATTTCGCCGCAATCAGAGCCTATTTCAGCAGACGCTCGGCCAAGCTTGGGACCAACACGGCAGTAATGTCTGTTGCCGTTATCGCCATTCTCGCAATGGCAAACTTCCTCGGCTACAGGCATCACAAACGGTTTGACCTGACGGCAGAGAAGCTCTACAGCCTCTCCGATCAAACGCGCAAGATAGTCTCCAGCCTTCAAAAAGACGTGAAGGTAATGAAGTTTGACAAGACTCAGGACATTAACCTGCGCGACCTGATGACCGAGTACAGGGACCTCAGTCGCCACATCAGCTACGAGCTTATCGATCCTCAAGAGAAGATCGACGTAGCCAAGCAGTACGGCGTCACCCGAATGGGTGAAATCATCGTAACCAGCGGCAATCGCACCGAGCGCATCGATGAAGTCAATGAGCAAGAACTGACCAATACCATACTCAAAGTCACCCGCGATAGTGTTAAGACCGTCTACTTTGTTGAGGGCCACGGTGAGAAGTCGCTTTCATCGAGCGAGATGGAAGGCTACAGCACAGTCGAGCGCGTGCTTAAAGACGAGAATTATCAGGTTAAAACTGTTAATCTAATCTCTACCAATCAGGTGCCATCGGATTGCTCCGTGCTGGTCGTCGCCGGCCCGACAAAATCTTTCTTCCCTCAAGAAGTGGCGATGATCGGCAAGTACCTGGATGGGGGCGGCAAGGCATTGATAATGGTCGATCCGGATATTGACTCGCAGCTAGATGATATCTTCAAAGCCTGGAATATTGAAGTCGGCAAAAACACAGTCATTGACGCCAGCGGCGTAGGGCGCATCTTCGGCACGGGGCCGGGGGTGCCGCTGGTAATCAATTATGGCAGCCATGCAATCACCAAGAACTTCGAGCGGACGATGACCTTCTTCCCATTTGCGCGATCGGTCAAGACTGCTGATAGCTCGAAGTCCGATCCGCAAATCACTGAGCTGCTCAAGACCAGCTCGGAGAGCTGGGCTGAGACAAAGCTAGTTGGCCGCGGAGCGGAGTTTAATGAAGGTGAAGACACAAAGGGCCCCATCTCGCTGGGCGTGGCGGCAAGCAAAAAGATCGGCGACAAAGAAGCAAGGCTGGTCGTCATTGGCGATTCAGATTTCGCCATCAATCGCTACATCGGCGCGCAGCGCAACGGGGACCTGTTCTTTAACTCCATCAACTGGTTGGCTGAAGATGAAGATTTGATTGCAATAAGGCCCAAGAGCCCGACTGACCGGCGAGTGACTCTGACCGAGAGCCAGCAGAATATGCTCTTCTGGTTCAGCCTCGTCTTCCTGCCCGGCGCAGTCTTCGCTTCAGGGGTCTACATCTGGTGGAAACGGCGATAGAGTTATGAAAAGGAGCACATTAATTCTCATTCTTATTGCAGCAGCGCTGGGAGCATTCGTCTACTTCTACGAGGTCAAGCGGGGCAAATCCCGTGATGCAGTTGAAGAGACGGCTAAACCTGCATTCAGTTTCAATCAAGATGATATAGCTACGATCACCGTTACCAGATCGGGCGAAACTTATGCGTTCGAGAAGCGCGATGGCGAGTGGGTAATCACTCAGCCGATCAATACTCGCGCCGATCAGAGCGCAATCGATTCTATTGCCAGCGGAGTGGCAACGGCGCGAGTCAATCGGACGCTCAGCAGCTCGCCGGATAATCTCAAGTCCTACGGCCTGGAGAATCCGGCAGTAACAGTAGAAATAAAGTTGAAGAACGGCAATCAGCACCGCGTCCGACTGGGGGCGAAGGATTTTTCCGGTTTGAACGTTTACGCCTTGCTTGACGGTTCAAACGAGGTAGCGCTCCTGCCCGATTCAGTCCTGTCAAGCGCCGACAGACCGCTACCTGAACTGCGTGATCGTTCCGTGCTCAATATCTCGCAATGGGATGTAGTATCATTTGACTTGAAGAATAGCTCAGGCGAAATCACCGTTGCCAAACAAGAATCGAACTGGGTAATCAAACAGCCGCGCGAGACTGCTGCCGACGAGAGCGAAGTCAGCTCGCTGCTCAGCCAGATCACTTCGGCCAAAATGACCGAAGTAGTGAGCGAGACGGCGGATGATCTTACGAAATACGGCCTGTCGCAACCTGGCCTGTCGTTTCGCGTCCGGCTGCAAAAAGGAGATGAGCGCGCGTTGATTGTAGGCAACAAGGTAGATGAACATTACTTCGCCAGGGATACAACTCGCAGTCAGATCTTCCGCATTGACTCTGAGCTCTATAAGAAGCTTTCCGATGCGACCTTTTCTCTGCTTCGAGATAAGCGAGTGGTGAGTTTCAAGCAAGATGAGATTACCCGCGTTTCCGTCAAGAACAGCAATCAAACTGTCGTGTGCGAAAAGAACTCCGAAGGCAAATGGATTGTGAAGGAGCCCGCCGACAATAAAGACAAAGAGGCTCAGAGCTGGAGGCTGTTCAATCCGATTGAAAATACTAAAGCGAAAGAGATAATCGATTCGCCATCCAGAGCGATTCTCGCTAAGCTTGCTAAACCTGCTGTTGAAATGGAACTCACCGACAAGAGCGGCAAGACTACGAAGATCAGCATCTCGTCAGCCGATGGAGATGATGTTTATGTGAGGACCAGCAGCGGGCCGAGCGTCTATAAACTGGGCAAGCAGATACTGGATGATCTTAATTTCAAAGTGTCAGACATAGTGTTGTAACAGTTCATGCGGTTTGCGATTCGATCTTTCTTTACATCAAAGCGGCCATAGCCGCTCGCCTTCTACTCCTGAACGAACCGAATCTGCAAACCGCTCTAATGTCACTGACGGAAATCAACGATTCTCACCAGCGCGGCAAATTATATAATCAGCAGCAAGAGATCGCCAATCCGGAGCCAAATTCTTCTTCATTGCTGCGCAGGCTTGGCAAACTCACTGTCATTGATCTCTACATTAAATTTGACTGAAGTGACTGTGATGGCAAATTCAAGGCCCTGATCGAGATTCTTAATAACCGTCTTGTAAGGTATTTTGATACCTTCCACTTCTTTGTAATCGCTGATTGTCACCTCGCTCTGCGGCGATACTGATTTGATTGGAAGATAGGACTTGGAGTCATAATATGTCTTAATCACGATTCCACCCGGCGTAGTCATCTGCACCACCAGCGCCTCTACATCGCCGACTTTCTCATTCTTGAGAAGCTCATATTTGTTGCCACTAGTTTTGTAGTTGAGAATCGGGAAGACGCCTGCATTCATTTTGAATTGCTCAAGCTGAGCGCCAGTAACTTCACCTGATCCTTGTGGAGTTATGGCCCAGCCGATCTTTCCATCGTAACCTTGAGAAACTTGAACAACTCCGAGGTCGATGAAGACCCTCATTTTGTCTGGCGCTTTGGTCTGGCGCTTGTAAGAACCGTTGAGCCCCTGGGCAGGCATATCGAATGTGCCTTCTTGAACCATGCTTTTAACAGCCGCTAGCTTCTCGGCGCCGCCGATGGCCTTGATGTAGTTTTCGATTATGCTCTCCGCTGTTTGCGCAAAAGCGGCTAGCGAGAAAGCGAGCAGGAATAGAGTCGAAAGCAGAACTTGCAAATATATTCTTTTCATTGTTTTCCTCCAACTGTGGTTTACGCGCTAATAACCGGGCTTGTTTCAGCAGCCAAGCCGATCAGACCTATCGAAAAGAAGAAGGATAGTGATAGCAGAGCGAATGGACAAAGTAAAGAGATTTATCCGTGTATAGACAGATAAGCTGTGAGAGTAGAATCGGAGACAGGGGTGCCGAACAATTTATCCGTGTATAGACAGATAAGCTGCCTGCTTCTATAATCCCATTGTAGAAGGCTGATTGGGAAATCGTCTGATTGACGGTTCGAGATAGATACTGCCTCGGACATTTTCTTCCGTTGCGCGGATCACAAGAATATGAAAGCATTGCGCTACCACGATAAACTTTATCTTCAGGAAGATGCCCCTCTGCCGCAACGCGCAGACGAGAGCCTCATTCGGGTCACCTGCGCCGGGATATGCAATACAGACATAGAGATTGCGCATGGCTATGCCGGTTTTCGCGGCACGCTTGGCCATGAGTTCGTAGGAATTGTAATCGAATCTGAAGATAATGCTCTGGTAGGTAAGCGAGTTGTTGGAGAGATAAACTGCGGTTGTGGAGAATGCCGGCTATGCCGATCAGGGGACCCTCGGCACTGCCCAGCGCGAACAGTCCTCGGCATAGTAGGCCGCGATGGCACTTTCGCCGAGTATGTCTCACTGCCGACGGGAAATCTGCTGGAAGTTCCCGATTCTATCGAGGACGAACAAGCGGTATTTACCGAGCCGCTGGCGGCTGCCTGTGAAATACTCGAGCAGGTGAAGATCGCTGAGGGGGACAGAGTAGCGGTAATTGGCGATGGCAAGCTGGGCCTGCTTATTGCTCAAGTTTTGCAGATGACCCTGTGTGATTTGACGCTGATAGGCAAACACCTGGAAAAGCTTGCTATTGCTTCCAGGCGCGGGATTCGCACAGCGCGGGTTGGAGACGGCATTTCCGGGCTGTCAAACTTCGATTTTGTAGTCGAAGCCAGCGGCTCGGCGCGGGGGCTCGATCTGGCGCTCGATCTCGTCAGGCCGCGCGGGACCATCGTGATGAAATCGACCGTTCATGGGGCCACTGCCTTTGACGCTGCGCGGGTAATTGTTAATGAGATAAATCTTGTAGGCTCGCGTTGCGGGCGGTTCCCTGTGGCGCTTGGCCTGATTGAAAAAGGCGCCGTAGATGTTGAGAGTCTCATCAGCCGCTCTTTTCCGCTGTATCGGGGAGTTGAGGCTGTGAGTCACTCGCAAGAGCGGGGAGTCTTAAAAGTGCTTCTGCGACCTTGATCGGCAGATTCACAGATAATTATCTGCCGAAACAAAGTCTGATGATTTACGTTAATTGAGAGATGAGAAAATTGGATACAGCAGACTTACATACTCTGATATAATTTGCTTGCTGATCTCCGATAAGTCTAGGAGAGAGAGGTTTTCAATTTGGAGGTTCTTTTAATGCTGGAAAGTACAACAAATGAGGCGATAGTGGTAGCCGATTCGAAGCGACAGCGATTGATGATGTCGTTAATTATTATTGTGACATTGCTCATCGGCATTGGAATCGGGACTGTGTTATCAGGCGGCACATTTGCTGACAAGGATGATCACCGCATCTCAATTGTCAGCGGCACAACCATTGACCCCAATGGACTCTCGGCAGCATTCTCTCGCGTAGCAGAGGCGGTCGAGCCATCCGTGGTCCACATCAATACGGTAGAACAGGCTACCCGCGATGGATTTGACCTGTTCAGAGATTTCCATGGGGGCGGCAGTCGCAGGGGTTCAGGGTCTGGAATCATTGTAGATAATGCTGGTTATATTCTAACAAATAAGCATGTCGTGGATGATGCGGTTCAAATCAAAGTCAAGTTCTATGATGGGACCGAGTTGAACGGCAAAGTGATTGGCACCGACCGAGAGACCGATCTGGCAGTTATCAAAGTTGACAGCAAAACTCCACTGCCACCGGCCAAGATGGGGGATTCCGACAAGATGAAGGTCGGCGATTGGGTCATAGCCATAGGCAGCCCATTCGGCCTTGAGCAGACGGTCACCGCAGGAATAATCAGCGCCAGAGAGCGCTCAACCGGCGAGAGTAACTTCCAGCAGTTCTTGCAAACAGATGCAGCAATCAATCCGGGCAATTCAGGGGGGCCACTGGTCAACCTGGCAGGAGAGGTCATAGGAATTAATACCCAGATCGCCACTCGGACGGGCGTCTATAACGGTATCGGTTTTGCCCTGCCATCGAAGACCGCTGTCGATGTCTACAACCAGTTGGTGACAACGGGGCGAGTCAGCCGGGGCTATATTGGAGTCTACCCTGTAAGACTGACCCCTCAGATTGCAAGGCAGAACAACATTGCCGATGGCCAGGGCGCGCTTATCAATGACCTGAGCGATGAAAATGGCCCCGCCGCCAAAGCGGGATTGCGCAGCGGAGATATAATCATTGAGTTCAATGGCAGCAAGATAAAGGATGAGCGCGATCTAGTGAATCGCGTTGCCTCCTCTCAGGTGGGGAGCACAGTAAGCGTCAAGTATGTGCGCGAAGGTAAAGTGTATACAACAACAATCAAGCTGGGTGACCGCGCAGAGATTAACAAGGAGCCGGACGAGAGATTAGATCGCACGCCGCGATTCAATGATGATGAGGAGCCCGGTGGACGGCGCCCGCAGCCGGGTTACAAAGAGAATAAGCTCGGACTTGAGCTTGAGACACTTGGCCCTGAGAAGGCGCGCCGCCTCAACCTCGGCTCGCTCAAAGGGGCACTGATAACAAGAGTTATTCCCGGCAGCCTGGCCGACGACAATCAACTCAGACCGGGCGAGGTTATTGTCAGCGTCAACGGTCAAGTAATAAACAGCGAAGAGGAGTTCGGACAGATCATCGGTAGTCTCAAGCCAGGCGATGATGTGGTCTTGAAGGTAGCCAGATATGATGCCCGATCTGATCGCAATGTAATCTATCGCTTCGTCTCATTCACTCTGCCGTAATTGGTTTATCAATCATCTTCTTCTAATGCGGATAGCGCGCAAGCAGTCAGGTGCGTTATCTGCATTATTTTTTGAGGCCAATTCTTTCAACCTACGCAGTTGACTATAACCGGCCTGGTCGCAAACAGTTTGGCAATGCACTGGCTGCCATCGCTTGCGATGGCGCAACTGCGTAACCTATCATTGGATTATTATGCGGTTTATCAATCCTAAGACTGACTTTGCCTTTAAGAAGATATTCGGCTCAGCTCAGAGCAAAGCAATCCTGATCAGCTTCCTCAATGCTCTGCTCTATCAGGAACGACCAATCATCCAGGATCTGGAAATAATCGATCCTTATCTGGCCCCCAAAATAGAAGGGGTGAAAGATACATTCGTCGATGTCCGCGCTCGATTGCAGGATGGGCGAACTGTCATCATCGAGATGCAGGTGCTCAATGTCGAAGGATTCGAGAAGCGAGTGCTCTATAACGCAGCCAAAGCTTATTCAACGCAGTTGTTAGTGGGCGAGAGCTATCGAGAGTTGAGCGCAGTCATAGCATTGACGATCACAGACTTTGTGATGTTCCCTGAATGGCCGGAAGTGGAGTCAGCGTTTGTGTTGAAGGAGAAGGAGAGGTTAACAGACTATCCGGAGGGGGACCTGGAGCTGGTGTTTGTGGAGTTGCCGAAGTTCAAGAAGGGGCTAGAGGAGTTAGTGGGAGTAAAGGATAAGTGGCTGTACTTTTTGAGAAGGGCGCCAGATTTGGAAGTGATACCCGATGCGATGGAGGCAGTGCCGGAGATAAAGGAGGCATTTGTGCTGGCGAACATAGCGAATATGAGCAGAGAGGAGTTGGAGCTACAGGAGCGGAAGATGATGTTCATTATGGATCAGCGAGGCGCAGTGATGAAGGCGGAGAAGGAGGGGCTGGCAAAAGGGCTGGAGCAAGGGCTGGCAAAAGGGCTGGAGCAAGGGCTGGCAAAAGGGCTGGAGCAAGGGCTGGCAAAAGGGCTGGAGCAAGGGCTGGCAAAAGGGCTGGAGCAAGGGCTGGCTCAGGGACGGGAAGAGATGGCCAGGGAGATAGCTCGCCGGTTGCTGGGACAGTTGTCCGATCAGCAGATTGCCGACATTACTGGCCTGTCACTGGCCGAAATAGCCGCGCTGCGGATAGGGGACTAGCACCGGTTGGCATAACACTTCCTTCCCGGACAGAAAATGCCGCTTGTGGCGCTAACTTCAGATCACCCTCTGCCGGGCCCCTCGCCGGCAACCAACAAGCAATAAGCATGAGCGTTGTTCTATGAGGCTGTTAGTGTATGAACAAGCTTACGATTGCCGTAATAGATTATGAGCTTCACACTCTTACCCTGCGGTTCAAGCGCGATCTTCATGTGATCGGCTAGATCATCCATTTTCTCAAATTCGATGTCCCATTTCCCCATCACCTTGCCTTCAGGAGCTTTTTCCGACCACTTGCCATCTTTGAGAAATTCGCCTGCTACCTGGATTACTGACAGGGTCATCTTCTTATCAGGGCCCCCAGGGTGCACCACCAGCGCATAGTCCCCTGCCGGTAGCTCTACTCCCTGGATGCTGGTTTTGACTTTGGTAATGAGGTGCGCTACCGACCAGGTGCGAGTGCTGTAATAATTATTGCCGCCTTTCTCAAGGTAGCCGAAGGTGACTTCGCCCCAGGGGTAGTTGAGGTACTTGACCGTCACTGCGCCTTCTACTTTTCCCAGTTTGACCGATGCGGTCTGTACCGTTGTCTGCTCGCGCGTCTGCGCCAGAGCCGTCGTAGAGAGAAAGAGAGTCAATAGAATCGCAATGAACAGAGGATCCTTTTTCATGGGTGTTTTCTCCTTGACTTGTGAAGGTTCCAAAGGCATTTTGCTATTTAGCGAAAACTCCACAGACTATTCTAATCGGTTCTCCTTCGAGATCAATCAGGTTGACTCTCAGATTACAATAAATTACATTTCCCTGTCTATTTGCTGCTTTGTTGCTTATAGCCGCGCCTGAGATTGTTAGCAGGGATTGCACGTATTATGTATACCATACCTACGATGGCAGACGTTCTGGATGCGCGCAATCGCATCTATCGCTATCTGCGTCGCACTCCACTTCATCACTACCCGGCGCTCTCTGAACTGCTCGGCTGCGAAGTCTGGATTAAGCATGAGAATCATCAGCCAGTGGGCGCATTCAAAGTGCGCGGCGGAATAAATCTCGTCTCGCGCTTAAACGATGACGAGCGCAGGCGCGGCGTTATCACCGCTTCCACAGGCAATCACGGCCAATCGGTTGCCTTCGCTGCCCGCGCATTCGGAGTTCGCGCAATTATTGTTGTGCCCGAAGGCAACAATCCCGACAAAGTTGATGCGATGCGCCGCCTGGGCGCAGAGCTTCTATTTCATGGAAAAGACTTTGATGATGCGCGATTGAAAGCAGAAGAGCTGGCCCAGTCCGAAGGTTATAGATATATCCACTCCGCCAATGAGCCTCACCTGATTGCCGGCGTCGGAACGATTGGGCTGGAAATAGTTGAAGACCTGCCTGATGTGGAAACGATAATAGTGCCCGTCGGCGCAGGCAGTGGAGCCGCTGGAATCTCAACTGTGACCAGGACTGTAAACCCTAAAATAGAAGTGATCGGCGTGCAATCCGAAGGGGCCCCTGCCGCTTATCTCTCCTGGAAAGAGAATTGCCTCTACACGACAGATTATATGCGCACATTTGCCGAAGGGCTGGCTACACGGGTAGGCTTCGAGCTGACGCAGACGATCTTGCGCCGGAACCTGAGCGACTTCATTCTCGTTAGTGATGATGAGATCAAACGCGCCATTGTGCTTTTGCTTGAGAAGACGCATAATCTGGCTGAAGGCGCAGGCGCAGCATCGCTTGCCGGAGCAATAAAGATCAAAGAGAGATTGCGCGGCAAGAGAGTGGTTCTGAGCTTGAGCGGCGGCAATATTACAGTAGAGACATTGAGGCAGATTTTGCATGCCTTTCCTCGCTCTTGATAAAGTCAATCTATATTACCGGCTCATCGGTGCGGGCCCGCCGGTGGTCTTCGTCAGCGGCTGGACCATGTCGAGCGAGTACTGGCATCCGATAGTGGAGATACTGAGCAGTAGCTATAGATGTCTTATCTATGATGGGCGCGGATTTGGTCGGTCGCAGATTTCAGATTCAGATACGGTTGGATTCGATCTGGATAGTTATGTAGAAGACCTGCATGCGCTGATTAACAGCACAGGCTCTTTCGATGCTCATCTGGTAGGGCATGCGATAGGGGCCCAGATAGCCGCTCTCTGCGCTCGCCGCCATCCGCAGGATGCTCGCAGTTTGACGCTGGTTAATGCTTCAATGCGCCTTTATAATGAAGACGAGTTAAGTAGCTTGATAAAGAAGACGCAAGCTTCGGTTGTCTTGCGCGAAGTTGCTCATCTCCCTTTTTTGCGTAACCTGGTGGCCTGGCGCTACCGCGAGGCCCCTGAGCCTTTTCGCACACGACTGTTCACCGATTTCGTCGAAGCCAATCCCCAGGCCGCTTATAATCTGGCTGTCTCGGCTTGCGAGCCCGATCGGCGAAAAGCTTTCATCGAAGCGCTCGGTTCTATCAATTTGCCCGTTCTGCTGGTGAGAGGCGAAAAAGAGAAGCTGGCAGGAGAGGAAGAAACAAGACAGATGATGAATCAGACTAAGCAGGGCCAGGCGGCAACTATTCGTGGCGCAGGCCATTTGCCTATGCTCAAGTTCCCTGAACAGTTCGCTCGCTTGCTGGTACAATTCTTCAGTGAGAGATTGCTTGAAGGAAAACGCAGTTTACGCGAGCCTCAGTAGCTTCCGCCAGCACACGACAGACCGAAGTTTGTCGGACATTGGCTGATGGGTCTTTCAGATGGCTTGTGCGACGCGAGAGAAATGATGAAAATGGGCGCGAGGTACAGCCGTGGCGGTCAGCTTTGCTGATAGTGTGCGACCTATCAGCAACCTAAGATGTACAGCAACCTGTCAGGTTGCTGATAGTGCGCGACCTATCAGCAACCTAACCGCCTCGCTGTACATTTTCTGAGGAGTCTTTCAGACGGCTTGAGCGACACCCAGAAATAATGAAAAGCCTGGGGGCACTAGTTTCCTTGAGAGGCCCGCCTTGCCAGCCTAGTGCAAGGCTGAGCAGGCAGGGCGGGGCACCCTCTCTCGTCGCGGCGCTCCCAGAGTATTTTCTGAGGAGTCATTCAGACGGCTCGTGCGACGCGAGAGAAATAATGAGAACAGCGCGGTTGGAAGAAGGAGCGCCCGCCTGCCTTCTGCCTACTGCCTTCTGTTTTCTGAGGAGATGTTTATGATCTATTGTCCTAAATGTGGAGCACAGAATTACGAGAGCCAAAGGACCTGCATACGTTGCTCTGCGCCGCTCCCTGATCTGTCAACCAGGCAGGGGCCACACAGCGGTTATCAAAGCGTGTATCAGCAACCGGGGATGGGTTATCAAAACCCGCCTCAGCAAAGCGCCCAGGGCGCCGGCGGTTATGAGAGCTATCAACCGCCATCTTATCCTGTGCCTGCTCCCTATCCTATGGCCCCCCTGATAGGCCAGGATCGGTCTATTGCGCTTTCGGTGGTACTATCAATAATAACCTGTGGCATCTACCTGCTGATCTGGCAGTATATGATAGGCAAAGAGATACGCGACTATCTTCAGCGAGATGAACCGCGCCCCGGCCTGGATATTCTGCTGGCAATTCTGACCTGTGGCCTCTGGCTAATATATGTCGCCTACAAGTATCCGTCTCTCATCGCCGATATGCAGGTGATGCGCCGATTGCCCAAAAGCGATCTGGCAATTGCCTCGATCTTGCTGACCATCTTCGGCTTTCACGTCATCTCTGTTGCTCTGTGGCAAAGTGAGCTTAATAAGTTTTGGGAGATTTCCAGATTGCAGCCGTAGTATTGAGGGGACTTTCAAGTGAGGAGCCTGGCAACCGAAAATGTGAGAATCAACTTCGAGCGTCTCTGGTCAAGGTGGTTCGAGGGGCCGCGCAGTAGAGATATTCTCGGCCTTCTCCTGCTCTCCGGCGTCTTCTTTGCAAGCATCATCTATACTCCGGCTGACCGATCGGGCTTCACTATCTGCCTGTTCAAGAACTTCACCGGGATCGATTGCCCCGGCTGCGGATTGACCCGCTCGTTTTGCGCTCTGGCCAAAGGACAAATCTGGCGCGCTTTCCAGTTTCATAAGCTGGGCCCCTTTCTTTTCCTGGGCTTCATTGTGTTGTGGATAAGATGCCTTCTCGCTGCTCTTGGCATCGCTTCAGTATCGGCTCGCATTGACAGCTTGTGGAGAAGACCGGCTACGGCATCTATTGCGCTGGCCGCGTTCGTGGCCTACTGGTTGATTCGCGCTATCTACTTTCTGGCTACACATCGAACTATATGAGAACGCTTCCACTGCTCTGCCTCACGATCATCCTCTCGGTCACATTCGCTTGCAGCGGCTCGAACAAGCAAATTGTGACCATTTATTCCACGCACGGCAAAGAGGTGCTCACCGAATACAAGCGATTGTTTGAGCAAGCGCATCCGGGAGTCGAGATGCAATATGTTGATATGGGCTCGCAGGAGGCGCTTGACCGGATTCGCTCTGAGCGTGCCAATCCCCAGGCAGATGTCTGGTGGGGGGCCCCAACCACGATGTTCTCTCAGGCGGCAGGCGAAGGATTGCTGCAAGCCTACAAGCCTTCATGGCACGACAAGGTAGATAAAGAGGCGTGTGACGCGAATGATCTCTGGTACGGCACCTATAAAACTCCGGAAGTGATAGTCTTCAACCGAGAGGCAATCAAGCGCGAAGAAGCGCCGCAGGATTGGGACGATGTGCTCGATCCTAAATGGAAGGGCAAGATCATCATCCGAGACCCGTTCGCGTCGGGCACAATGCGCACCATATTCGCAGCAATGATCTACCGCTGGTATAAAGACAGCGGCAGCCCTGAGCAAGGCTACGATTGGCTGCGCAAACTCGATGCCAATACCAAAGAATACGTTCTCAATCCGACTCTGCTCAGCCAGAAACTTGCGCGGCAGGAGGGATTGATCACGCTCTGGAATATGCCTGATATAGAGACTTTCCGCGCGCAGTATAATTATCCTTTCGATTATGTGCTGCCTAGAAGCGGCACCCCTGTTTTGATTGAAGGCATTGCTATTGTAAAGGGAACAAAGAACAGCCGGCTGGCCGAGCAGTTCTATGAGTTCGTCAACAGTGAAGAGAGCTTGATTCTGGCGGCGACTAAGTTCTACCGGATACCTGTTCGCAAAGATCTGGCAAAGGATCGATTGCCTGAGTGGATCAGGAATGCTGAATCGACAATAGAAGTAATGCCGGTAGATTGGTCGGTGCTGGAAGAGAAGACCGGTGAATGGATGAAATACTGGAACTCGAACATTCGCAACCAGGGCGCGAAATGAGAGTTTATGGACCTTAAGAAAAGAATTACAGTCAGTTCGGGCGCTGCGGCGCCCGAACCGGAAAATACTTTTCTTAAGGGCTATGGCTGTTAGCTGAACTTCATCTTTCAATATGCCTCAGATCGTTTTGCGAAATTTGAGTAAAGACTTTGATGGCACGGCGGCTCTGCGCAACATCAATCTTGAGATTGAACGCGGCGAGCTGATAAGCTTGCTGGGGCCCTCAGGCTGCGGCAAGACGACCACCATTCGCATCATCGCAGGCTTTCTACAACCCTCAAGCGGAGCGGTCATCTACGAAGGCAAGGACATCACCCGACTGCCTCCGCAGAAGCGCAATTTTGGCATGGTCTTTCAGAACTATGCCCTCTTCCCCCACCTGAATGTCTTTGAAAATGTGGCGTTCGGATTGAAGGCTCAAGGGGCGCCTAGCAGCGAGGTCCGGCGGACTGTCAGCCGCGCGCTTGAGCTGGTTAATCTGCCTGATTACGGTCATCGACAGATTCACGAGCTATCGGGCGGCGAACAACAGCGAGTAGCCATTGCGCGCGCTATCGCCTTCGCGCCCCAGGTCCTCTTGCTCGATGAGCCGCTATCGAATCTGGATGCTGCGCTGCGGGAGCGCACGCGCGCGCAACTGCGCGAGCTGATTAAACGCCTCCAAATCACTTCTATCTTCGTCACCCATGATCAAGAAGAGGCATTTGCCCTCTCCGATCGAATCGCGGTTATCAACCAGGGGGTCTGTCAGCAAGTGGGGGCCCCAGAAGAGCTGTACGATAATCCGGCGAACGAATTTGTCGCCAGTTTCCTGGGCAGATCCAACTTCTTGGAGGCCAGGATCGAGGCTATTAATAACGGGCATCTTGCCTGTCGCATCTCGCCTGAGATCGTGATCCTTGTACCCGCAGGCGGCGCAAATTCGTCTCTAGCAGTAGGCGAGGAAGTCAGACTGATGGTTCGACCGGAAGCAGTTCAACTGCGCGCCCGGCAAAATAGAGCCGGAGGGATTTCCGGGCGGGTCCTGTCGAAACGGTTTGCCGGCGCGATGACTATTTACCTGATAGAAGTGGATGGGCACAAAGTCCAATCTATGTTGCTGAGCCGCGCAGATAGAACAAGCTTTTCCGTTGGCGAGCAGGTTGAGGCGCTTATTCCCGGCGAGTCGATCAGGCTATTTCCGGCGCATACCGATTGGGGCCCCCGTCGCCCTTGAAACTAACAAGAGATGACGGCAAGACTGGTTATTCTACTTCTGCTCTTAATCACGCTCTCGGGCTGCCGCTCGGCCAGCCGCCACTATCAGCGCGCCCTTGAGTATGAGAGCCAGGAGCTATACGAAGAAGCTATTCACGAACTATATCAGGCGGTCAAGCTGCAACCCCACTTCCCCGAAGCCCATTATCGACTGGGCAATCTGCTCACTTTCAGAGGCGACCCGACTCAGGCTATAAATGAATTGCGCCTGGCAATATCGCAGGGGTTCAACGAACCAGTAGCGTTTCAGCAGCTAGGAGAGCTTCTATACGATGGAGAGCTCTACGATGAAGCGATGCAAAATTTCCAGGAGGCGCTCGATAGAGGATATGACAATCCACTGCTGAGATACGAAATCGGTCTGATCTGGATGGCGAAGAATAACCCGCTGGCGGCAGCCAGAGAGTTCAGCCACGCAATCGAGATGAGCAAGCCGGCTGAATTTGCAGAGGCTCATTACAAACTGGGCGAAGCTTATGAGCGATTGCAGAAGCTTCCAGAAGCGGTGGAGCAGTACCAGGCTTATGTAACTCTTGTGGGGAAGGCCGATCAACCGGAGATGGACGAGCAGCAGGCAAAGCTCGCTCAGCAGCTCCCCGAATTAGAGGTTGTGCAAAAGCATATCCAGAGATTGAAAGACATCATCAATCAAAAGCAGCTTGTGGAACCGATCGAGCAAAAGGATGATGGGCCCCAGAAGGTCCCCTCTACTTCATTTCGGTGACCGCCCGCGTTAGCTGTTAATCGCGGTTCGTCACATCCAGCAGCTCGCCTTTGAAAGTCTTAAGAAATGATTGAACTATCGGATCGGCTTCGGCGCGTTTGCGCAAATCTTCTTTGCCCTCCTCAGTTTTACCGGAGCCAGCCTCGCCGATAGCTTCTCCGACTGCTCTTCGCTCGCCCTTGCTGAGGGGAATGGATAATGTCTGATCAGACGTTACTACAACCTTGACCCTGCGTCCGAGAACCTCTTCTGCTACTGCTTCGAGCAGCTTCTTATCATTGGCTGCCTTCTCTCGATGAATATTGGCTCCGGGAGCGAATCTTAAAATCAGCGTATTGCCATCGAGCCGGATCTCCTGAGCGTTATCAAGAGACAGTCGCAAGAACGGCTTGTTGCGATTGTCCATCTCGGATTTAATGCGCTCGGCCAACTCGTCAGGCGAAATTTCGCCGTCGTCCCGATCGGGAGCTGCCTGCTCGCGCGGCAACACAACCTCTTTCGCTGGACTGCTCTGGCTCCCATAACCGGCGCGAGGGTCGGCAGAGAACGGCGAGGAATTTACCTGATCGGATTTAGCCGGAGGAATTGAAGAAGAGCGTGTGGTCACAGGAGACGAGCCGCCGCTCGAAGGGCCCCCGGTCAAGTTGAGCCCGCCTTTCCTCAACTGCTCTTCCAGGAGTTGAAAGCGCGCAAGCGCCTGCTCAAGCGGTTGCAATCGAGTCATCTGGACCAGCTTGATCAAACCAACCTCAAGCTGAAATCGCGGCTGAGTGGAAAACTTTGCATCTTGCTCGATCCTGGTCAAGACGTGAAAGAAGCGGACGAGGTCCTCTTCGGAAAAGTTTGAAGCCAATTGCTGCAACGTGGCCGCTTCGCCTTCGGTTATCTGCAATAGCTCGCGATCAAAGCCGACTGCCTTGAGGACAAGGAGATTGCGCAGATGGGACATAAACTCTCTGGTGAACTGGCGCAGATCGTAGCCGCGACTGGCTAATTCATCAACCAGATGCAGCAATCGCTTGCTATCTCGTCGGGCTATGGCGTCGGTAAAATCGTTGAGCGTCTGTTGAGCAACCAGGCCCAGAGCAGCGGTTACATCTCCAATCTCGATTTCGTATCCGGCAAAGCTTATCACTTGATCGAAGGCCGATTGAGCATCGCGCATACTGCCTTCACCGGCGCGCGCGATCTGATGCAAAGCCTCATCGCTGATCTTTATCCCTTCTTCCTGCGCTATGAGCTTGAGGCGGTCGAATATCTTATTTGCCGAGATGATGCGGAATTGAAACTCCTGGCAACGCGACAGGATTGTCTGAGGGACCTTGTGAAGCTCGGTTGTCGCCATAATGAAGACCACATGCGATGGAGGCTCCTCAATAGTCTTCAGCAGCGCATTGAATGCGCTGGCCGAAAGCATGTGCACTTCATCGATGATGAAGATTTTATAGCGGTCGCGCGCCGGCGAGATATTCACCGTATTGATTATCACCTCGCGCACATTATCAACGCCGGTATTCGATGCCGCGTCGATTTCCAGCACATCGAGCGAGTTTCCATTAGCTATCTCGGTGCAAGAGGAGCACACATTGCAAGGCTCAGGCGTTGGCCCATTGACACAATTAAGCGCCTTGGCGAAGATGCGAGCCGATGTAGTTTTGCCTACTCCACGCGCGCCTGAGAAGAGATAAGCGTGATGGATGCGTCGGGCATCAATCGCGTTTTGCAGCGTCCGGGTTATAGCTTCTTGGCCGGTTATGTCGTTGAAAGTTTGTGGCCGCCATTTACGGGCAATGACCTGGTAAGACATAGAAATGATGCGCGATGGATAGTGCGTAACACGTAGAGAAATTCTCGTCGCCGATTAAAGAATACTTGTTGCCAATTAGCTGTTAGGCATTGAGTAGCTGCCGGCTGCTAGTTCTCATTACGCATTACTTATCTTTTTTGGTCAGGCTCCGGAGTGACCGCGGCACAGCGCGTCACGACTACCGTTGCTGCCTTCCGGCCCTGGCGGGGTTCGCCGCTAGCACTTGCACGGCGTCCGAAGCCTGATAAATCTGGCGGAGAGGGCGGGATTCGAACCCGCACAGGCCATTAGACCCGCCGCGCTTCCAACGCGGTGCACTACCATTATGCGACCTCTCCATAATCTTGCTGGCGGTGGGGGTGGGATTCGAACCCACGGTACCCGTGAGGGTACAACGGTTTTCGAGACCGCCCGATTCAGCCGCTCTCGCACCCCACCGGAGTTAACTACTGCGCTTCTGCTTGAAGAAACTCTGTATCAACTCCCTGCACTCTTCTTCAAGCACGCCCGAAGTGACTTCTACTCGATGATTCAAAAAGTTGCTGGCGCAAATCTGAAAGACTGATCGGACGCCCCCGGCTCTCGCATCGGCAGCGCCGTAGACCAACCTCGCCAGCCGCGCATTAACCAGAGCGCCTGCGCACATTGCGCAGGGCTCGATTGTTGTATAAATCGTGCTGCCAATCAGGCGATAGTTGCCAATCTTGCGAGCTGCTTCGCGAATGGCAACTATTTCAGCATGGGCCGTAGGATCTCGCTCAGTAATAGGACGGTTGAATCCTCTGCCAATGATCTGATCTTGAAAAACAACTACCGCTCCTATCGGAACCTCGCCGCAATCGAGCGCGTAGCGCGCTTCGTCGAGGGCTGCCCTCATAAAAGTCTCGTCATTTGCGCCATCAGCCACACTGTGCACCCACTTGAGAACTTTCTCGCAAACAAGGCAAGTTTGAATAGTACATTCAGCTTCAAAGCAGTGTCAAGATTCGCTGTTGAAGGCATTGGTTGGGTTGTTGCCAGTCGCACTTATTATGGCACCTGAGAAAAAGATTGCAGTCAGTTCAAGCGCTCGGCGCTCTCAAAACGGCTCTATTCTTTAGTTTGTTTTGAGGGATGGATCGGGGTGCTGTAATAGCGCCCGCCTTACCTCCTCAAAACGGCTCTATTCTTTAGTTTGTTTTGAGAGCGCTCTCGCGCCCGAACCGGAAGATGTTTTTCTCGAAAAAACTATAGCTCATCCGGGGATGGAAAAGCGATGCTCTCCTGAGTTAAAATTACAGGTTCGCTGTTTCTTGATGCAGCTCACCATGATGATTTGCAAGCGGGTTCGTTGGGAGAGATGACACAGGAAGTAATCAGTATTAAGGGCGCAAGAGTAAACAACCTGAAGAATATCAGCGTTGATATTCCCATAAATCAGCTCTCGGTTATCACCGGAGTAAGCGGATCGGGGAAATCGAGCCTGGCGTTCGATACCGTTTATGCCGAAGGCCAGCGCCGTTACGTCGAATCTCTCTCTGCTTATGCCAGGCAGTTCCTTGAACGTATGGACAAGCCGGATGTTGACGAAGTAAGCGGCATCTGTCCGGCAATTGCTATTCGGCAGAAGAACTCTTCTCGCAATCCCCGCTCGACGGTAGCAACTCAGACCGAGATCTACGATTATCTGCGCCTGCTGTTTGCGCGGATAGGCACAACTATCTGTCACCAATGCGGGCGCGCGGTTGAAAAGGACAACCCTGAATCTATAGCCGATGAAGTCCTTAAACTGCCTGAAGGGACGCGCTTCTACGTGCTCTTTCCTGCCGATGCGGGGATGCGCGAGGAGCCAAAAGAGAATGGCTCGGCTAAACATTCGAGCAGAAAGAAAGGGGCCCCAGACTCTTCGCGGCGAGTCAAAGCGCACCTGATTAGCCTGATGCAGCGCGGATTTACGCGGCTCTACTTAAATGGCAAAGTCATAGATCTGAACACGCCTGATGATTACACCGGCGAAAGCTTAGATGATGTGAGCGTCCTGGTTGACAGGCTCATTGTCAGGCCGGATATGCGAGGGCGACTCATCGATTCGGTGGAGACTTGCTATCGAGAAGGCCAGGGTCAGGCCGAAATAGAAGTTGTAGGCAACAACCCGCAGCGGCTGCGATTCAGCGAGCAGTTCGAGTGCAAACAGTGCCGCATAACCTATCCCGCGCCAGAGCCGCGCCTGTTCAGCTTTAACAATCCATTCGGCGCCTGTTCCACCTGCCAGGGCTTCGGCAATACGATGGGCCTGGATTTGAATCTGGTGATTCCCAATCCTCAGCTTTCGCTCAAAGACGGCGCCATCGAGCCGTGGACAAAGCCGCAATTTGACTGGGCGCGCGCCGAGTTGCGCCGCTTTTGCAAAGATGTCGGCATCCCGATGGATGTGCCGTTCAATCAGCTTACTCGCCAACAACAGAGAGCGATCATCAACGGCGCGAACGGATTTGAAGGCGTGCGCGGCTTCTTCGATTGGCTGGAGACCAAGAAATACAAACTTCACGTGCGAGTCTTCCTGAGCAAATATCGCGGTTACACTACCTGTCCCGACTGCGGCGGCGGCCGGTTGCGCCAGGAGGCGCGCGATGTGCGAATTGGGGGCCTCAGCTTGCCGGAAGTTTGCGCTATGACTGTGGCAGAGGCCGCTCGCTTCTTCGAGGCGCTTGAACTCAGCGAGCATCGAGCGGCAATTGCCGATAAAGTGCTGCTTGAAATCAAGCGGCGACTGCGCTTCTTGCTTGAAGTGGGGCTGGAGTATTTAACGCTCGACCGGTTATCTTCCACCCTCTCCGGAGGGGAGTCGCAGCGCATTCAACTGGCCACCAATATGGGCTCATCGCTCGTGGGGGCCCTCTACGTGCTGGATGAACCGTCGATTGGACTCCATCCGAGAGATAGCGCGCGATTGATCAAGATATTGAAGAATCTGCGCGACATCGGCAACACTGTGCTCGTCGTCGAACACGACGGCGAGATGATGCGCGCTGCCGACCACGTGATAGACATCGGCCCGGGCGCCGGAGAAGTTGGCGGCGAAGTCGTCTTTGCTGGCCCTTATGCCGAGCTGCTAAAGAATAGTTCTTCGCTGACCGGGAAGTATTTGCGCGGCGAGCTGGCAATCAAGGTTCCGACAAAACGCCGACAACCAACAGCGGCCAAACTAATCCTGGAAGGCGCCAGCGAGCACAACTTGAAGAATATCAATGTCGAGATTCCGCTGGGGCTGATGGTCTGCATCACCGGCGTCTCCGGCTCAGGCAAATCGACCCTCGTTCACGATTGCATCTACGCCGGATTGAAAAAGCAGCGAGGAGAATGGACGGAGAAGGTAGGCTCTTTTCAGCGGCTGGATGCAGGCAGGCATATCCAGGAGGTTGTGCTTGTAGACCAGTCCCCTATTGGCCGCACTCCGCGCTCTAATCCGGTCACTTATATCAAGGTGTATGACGCTATTCGCGAAGTGTTCGCTTCGACGCGCGAGGCCCAGGCGCGCGGCTTCGACCCAAGCTTTTTCAGCTTCAATGTTCCCGGCGGACGCTGTGAGCGATGCGAAGGGAACGGGATTGAGATCAAGGAGATGCAATTCCTCGCCGATGTCGAGCTGATCTGCGAAGAATGCAAAGGGGCCCGCTTCAAACCTGCTCTGCTTGAGATCAAATATAAAGGGAAGAACATCAACGATGTGCTCCGCATGACGGTCCGCGAGGCCATTGCTTTCTTCGGCAACATCCCGCGAATAGCAAATAAGTTAAGGGTGCTAGATGAAGTCGGCCTGGGGTATCTTCGCCTGGGTCAATCGGCGACCACTCTCTCCGGCGGCGAAGCTCAGCGGGTCAAGCTTGCTTCCTATCTTTCAAGAAAGACCGATGAGAAGACGCTTTATATCTTCGATGAGCCCACTACCGGGCTCCACTTCGATGACATCAACAAATTGCTGGTCTCATTCAATCGGCTTATCTCCGCCGGAGGCTCCCTGATCATTATCGAGCATAACCTTGATGTAATTAAAGCAGCCGATTGGGTAATTGACCTCGGACCGGAGGGGGGAGACCGAGGCGGCTATGTTGTGGCAACGGGCACGCCTGAAGATATTATGCAGGTCGAAGAATCTCACACCGGCAAATTCCTGCGCCAATATCTATCACACAAAGATTAGATATTGATATATTGCAAAAAGACTGCAACAACGACCTTCCTCTTGCGTTCTACTGGGCGAAGGAACAAAAAGGGTTCCGGCGGTGTCGAAGATCAATGGGAAAATTAAAATAACTAATCGAACCAACTCAGCTATCCGATGAAACATCATAAGGAGTGACTGACGAAAAATGTTGGTGAGATTAAACCGAGAAAGGAGTTGTGCGATGGCTACTTTCAGAGATCCGGCAGAACGGTTCGCGCCCGTCGAAGTTATTGAACGACTCCTGGAAATTTGCCAGTACTACGGACATGCGCCAGTGCTCCATATTTCATCGAGTCTTGATCTAGCAATCTATCTCGATTCGTTCGGCTTTGATATCTATAGCTTAACCTGGAACCCCAATACCGCTTTCAAGATCGATAGTCCATCAACGCTTGTCTTGCCTAGCGGCGACCGCTCGCATAATAGCGTCACTGCGCATTGAGCGCCCCTAGAACTTGAAGCAACAAGTTGTAAAAAGGGGGCCTGGCAGTTGCGCCCCCTTTTCGCTATTAGGATTAAAGATAATGCCTTGCGCAAGCGATGCTCTTTGATTACTATGGCAACATTACTGCTCGATGCATTGAGCGGATGCTCAGATTGAACTTACAAATAATCTGTAAGTAATTTGTCGGGAGCGCGGTTGTGAGTCAGGGCTACGATACATCTTCTCTTACAAAATCACGCGAGGATCGGTATTCAACCGGAGTCTATTACAAACGGAGCATAGCCATAGTCCGCGGGCAGGGCGCTCATGTATGGGATGAGCGCGGCAATCGCTATATCGACTGTGTTGGCGGGCAGGGCGCGGCAAATATCGGCCATTGCAATGAACCGGTCGTTCGCGCTATAGAAGAGCAAGCGCGCAAACTAATCTCTTGCACAGAGCTATTCTACAATGACCGGCGAGCGGAGCTGCTAGAGAAGTTAAGCAATATTACCCCCGACCTGATAACTCGCTTCTTTCTGTGCAATTCCGGCACAGAGGCTAACGAAGGTGCGTTGAAGTTCGCTCGACTGGCAACCGGTCGCACAGAGATCATCGCCGCTATGCAAGGCTACCACGGAAAGACGATGGGCTCCCTTTCCGCAACCTGGAACAAGGATTATCGCAAGCCGTTTGAGCCGCTCGTCCCCGGCTTCAAACACGTCCCTTTTAATGACCTTGAGAAGATGAGAGAGGCGATCAGCGACAAGACGGCTGCGGTAATTATAGAAGTGGTTCAGGGGGAAAGCGGTGTGCGCGTCGCCTCCGGCCAGTACCTCAAAGGATTAGAGATCCTGTGCAAAGAGAAGGGGGCCCTGCTGATTGTAGATGAAGTGCAGACAGGATTCGCCAGGACGGGGAAGATGTTCGCAATTGATCATTACGGCATTCAACCAGACATCATCACGATGGCTAAATCCATAGCCGGCGGCATCCCTATGGGCGCCATTGGAATAACCAAAGCGGTGGCCGACAAGCTCTTCAAGCTTGCTCATACGTCTACATTTGGAGGCAATCCGCTGGCCTGCGCTGCTGCTTGCGCGACTATAGATTATATTCAAGAGAAGAACCTGGCCGAACGCGCAGCAGAACTGGGCGAGTATTTCCTGTCACGCCTGCACAGCATAGAATCAGATCGCATCCGCGAAGTGCGAGGATTAGGCTTGATGATTGGCGTTGAGCTGAAGACCAGGAGCGGCCCTTATATTCAGGAGTTAATGGCGCGAGGCGTGCTTGCTCTGGCCGCGGGCCCTACGGTTATTCGCTTCCTGCCGCCTCTGGTGATTGAAAAAGCCGATATTACTACAGTCGTGGAAAAGACGGCGGAAGTGCTGAGTCTGGATCTTTAAAGGATGGAATAGACTCATCAATGCCTGTAATGAGGGCCCCATGCGCGCCCGTGTGAGGCGATTGATTTGAAGCAATCGACTTGCGGCTCGCTGCCAGTCTTAACTTCCAGAGGCAATCGACTTTGGCTCGCTGCCAGTCTCGATTTCAACCCGTGATCAGCGCGAGAGCAAGCCATGAGAAAGTTCGATCCTGAGAAAGACTACTACCAGATCCTTCGAGTTCGTGAAGATGCCACACAAGATGAGATCGACAAGATGTACCGCTACCAGGCCACGAAGCACCATCCTGACAGCGGCGGAAATGAAGACGATATGAAGGCGCTCAATGAAGCGCATGAGATTCTGAGCGACGAGGAGACCAGGCGGGCGTATGATGCTGAACGCAAAGCTTATGAGCGTTCAGGGGAAAATCTTCACAGACGAAATGAAGGTTCAAATGAGTCGGGCCGGTTAAGATTTCATGCCGATCTCTCCGGCGCCCGGTCAAAAGAAGATTTTGCCGGATTATTTGTCGGTGCAGCAATCTGCTTTGGCCTGGGGCTCCCATTTCTCCTGCTTGTTGAATCGCAGTGGATGTTCTTTCTCTGGCCTCTGCGAATACTGGCGATTGGGCTACTGGGATTTGGACTATATCTTGCCCACGCCGCCTTCAAGGTCAGGCAAAGATATACTATGAATCGCACCGGACGACGCTCTCGCATTCGGATTGTTATTGGAGAGGCGGTATTCTGGCTGATCGTTTTTGCTAGTGGATATTTTATCTACGCAATATTCCGGGCAATTTGATTGCAGTGCTTAAGCAAGCGCCGAGATGTTTGCTTAAGCATTACCTGCATATATGATAAAAACTTAGGAGGCGACGACGATGAAAGACGAACAACTGTTGGAGCGAATTACTCTCAATTCTAAAGTGATGGTGGGTAAGCCGGTCATCAGAGGAACGCGTTTGACGGTTGAGTATATTCTCAATCTCTTGGCGCATGGCGCCACAGTGGCAGAAATATTAGAGGAATTATGAAGGACTCATGCAAGAAGACATTCAGGCCTGTTTTCTGTTTGCCACGAAGTCAGTTGAAGTTTCAAAGAGCCGCGATGCCTGATCCAGAGAGTGTTTGTGATTGCTCTGGGGCTGGAGTCGCATCCGTATTGACCAGCATTGTAGCGCAGCTATAGCTCTTAAGAAAAACGTTTTCCGGTTCGGGCGCTCAGCGCCCTCAAAACAAATTTAAAATAAGACTGTTTTGAGGGCGCTGAGCGCCCGAACTAACCGCAATCTTTTTCTTAATGTCTATAGCTATGACTGCAGGAGTTTATATGCAATTCATCCAGCACTTAAAGGCAGCGGACTTCTTGCGCAAGATTGTTAAATGCGTCTCTTAGTGAATTAATGCACTGGCGATGGGCTCTAATCAATGACCACCGCCCTGTTCTAATTGTCCCCCTTCCAGAATCATTGATGCCTCCAACCCGCCTGTCAAGAGAAGCCCACGAATCTGAGTTACTGAGTTCCACAGATTCTCCAGCGCAGTTATATATTGCACTCTGGCTTGAAACATTGTCCGCTGCGAAATGAGCACCTGGGGATAAGCAGCAGCCATCTGGCGATATTTGGTCAGATACAACTGATAAGCTTGCTCTGCTTGAGGGAGGATTCGCTTCTGATACTCTTCAACCATTCGGCGCGATGTCGAGTATTGAGCGTAAGCCAGAGCAAAGCGCGACCGCAATGAAAGCTCTACTCGTTGCAACTCAGATTGAGCGCGACTCAGTTCCCACTGGGCCGCGCTGATATTGCCCTGATTGCGATTGAAGATGGGAATCTTGACTCCCACTTCAGCAAAACCTTCCAGGCCAACCGGGCGGCCCCCTAATTCCAAAAGCTCGCGATTGTTGCGTAACCCTCCGCGTATGTCAATATCTGGGATTCGCTCTACTTTGGCCCGCTTAATTGCTAGCTCTGCGCGTTCAATACTTGCCCGCGCAGCTTTGATCTCAGGGCTCTCGCGCAAGATTGTCTCAAGAGCGACATTGCGATCTATATCCCGGGCAAGAGCCTCCAGGTTGCCCGCCAGTGGAGATGGTTTGAGTTCCGGATTGCCTACTACCATCGCCAATTGAAACCAGATTCTATCTCGATTATTGCGCGCAGTGGTTAGCTCCAACTGCGCCTGTTGAGATTCTATATCGGCTTGCAGCAAGTCCGAGCGGTCGGCCTGACCGACATTAAAAAGCTGCTGAGACACAAACACCGCTTCTGAGGTCAGATCTGCCAGCCTCTGCCTGAGTTCAACCTGTCGCTCTGCGGCCAGAGCCTGATAGTAGAGAGTGCGCACAGCATTGAGCACGCGATACTGCTGAGCTTCCGCTTGAGCCTCTGCCTGGGCCTGTTCTTTTCCCAATATGTCGCGGTTGAGCGAGAGCTTGCCGCCAGTGACTATAGTTTGTTGCACGAAGAAGCCATGCTCGCCGCCTCTGATTACTGGGCCGGGATGTATCTCGTCGCCTGCATAACCGATTGTTGGATTGGGGTAGCGGCTGGCCTGAATCTTGCGCCCTTCGGCAATACGAATATTAGCCGTCGCTTGAGCGATGGTGGGATTGCGCTCAAGCGCCATGCGCTCCAGATCTTCCAGACGCAGGGCCGGCCCGGCAGGTGGTTGTTGATTTGGGTTGGGGGCCCTGTTTGATTGAATAACTGCATTTGTTGGAGAATCATCTGGGTCAATGACAGATTGCGCTGCTGTTCGGGTCACAACTGCTGTGCATACTACACACACGATCAATAAGAACTTGCTCAACTTCCACTCCATAGGTCTCCTCCGCTCTGGTTTCAAGGCTTGGAATATCGCCGCGAGGCGGGCTTCTGTCTTACTATTGGAAAGATCCCGTTAAAGCCGGTACCCCAAACTATTCTTTCGTTCGGAGTACCGCCTTTCAATCGGGCTTGTGCTTTCGTTACTGGAAAGACTCGGCTAAAGTCGGTATCCCAGGCTCTAATCATGGTGCTTGTGCTCTTGAGGCTTGGAAGAGGCTTTAGCCTGTAGTTCCCTGATCTTGTTATACATATCTGGCGGCAGAACTCTGACCAGCGTCATCATCCCCATCATGCTTCCAGTCCAGCCCTTGCGCAACCCATGTGTCTCAGGCTTGTCGATCATTTCATCCATAGGCATCCACATATCCTGGGGGTAACCGGGAACCATCTTCGTTTCCCCATGGCCTGTATGTTGGCTCTTGCTCGTGTCATGGTGTTTGTGCTCTTGCTGCTGTTGACTCTTATGCTGGTGTTCCTGTTGAAGAGATTTCAGCGGCATGTTAGTAACCGCCTGCTCGAATGTTGAGCCTACTCCGAGTCCGCGACCCAGGCTGGGCCCATTCTCATCTGACAGGGCGTGGCCTTCGCGCAGCATGCCCATCCCTGCCTCCATACTCAATCCCGCAGGCAGGCCGTGGCCGCCGGAATGGAGGGGCCCTACCATCGACGCCATCTGATTCATCATGTGGTGTGGCAGGTGGCAATGCAGCATCCAATCGCCTGGATATTTGGCTTCAAATTCGATATCGCGCGCTTGAGCAACTCCGACTATGACAGTGTTGCCGGGGGTCCAGGCCGCTTCGGGCACGCGCCCACCCTCGGTCCCCGTCACATAGAATGTGTTCCCATGCAGATGCATCGGGTGATGATCCATTCCTAGATTGACCATGCGGATGCGAACTCGCTCGCCCAGCTTTACTATAAGAGGCGTGGTTGCCGGTCCGGCTTTGCCGTTGATGGTCAGCCAGTTGAATTCCATCGACAACGTGTTAGGGATGGTGTTGTTAGGCAGGATCGCCCATTCCTGAAGTATCAGCCCGAAATCTTTATCAACGCGGGGGCGATAAGGCTCTTTGGGGTGAATAATGAAGAGGCCGATCATTCCCATCATCTCTTGCATCGGCATGTGCGAGTGATAGAAGAACGTGCCATGCTGGTGCAGTGTGAATTCATAAACGAACCTGCCGCCGGGAGCAATTGGGTCCTGGCTTATTCCGGGCACGCCGTCCATCTCAATCGGGACCTCAAGGCCATGCCAGTGCATCGAGGTTATTTCAGGAAGGTGATTGTCTACTATTATCCGCACCCGATCTCCCTGGTTGACTTCGATTGTGGGCCCCGGCATTGAGCCGCTGTAGCCCCACGCATGGACGGTCTTTCCGGGCAGGAATTCGCGTTCGATCACCTCTGCCACCAGGTGAAATACCTTCACTCCATTCTCCACTTTATAAGGCAGTTTGGGCACGTCAGGAGTTTCAACCGGGATTATATTTGCTGCTGGCGGTTGATCTGTAGGGGCCCCTTGTTTTGCTCCTCGGTCGGTGTGCTGGTGATGAGTATGTTGCTGCGCGGCCCCCTGGCTCTTCATTGCAGCGTGGCCGGAAAGGAGTCCGGCGGTTAAAAACGCCCCTCCGCACAAAAAATCTCGTCTGCTTCTTCTCATCTCTCTTGCTCCTTTAAAAATGCCCTGGGAGCGCCGTGATGAGAGAGGGGGCCCCGCCTTGCCTGCTTCTGTTGCGCTAAATTGCAGGTTAACAGGCCATGTGGCTGGCGCTCCCAGCATTCTCATCATTTGTAGTGACCCCGCAGGGTCATGAAAAACTCCCCGGAAAGGGTACAGCAACCTGTCAGGTTGCTGATAATGTTCGCCATCAGCAACCTGACAGGTTGCTGTACCTCGGCGCGCTTTGATTATTTCTCATGGTGATGATGTTTGTGCGAGTCTGCTCCTTTGCTTGCGCCATACCCTCGCAACTCATCATACTTTGCGATCTGATCTTTCGAGAATATCTGTTTCATCTCCAGATGAGCCTGTAGATGAACAACTCTAAGCTCGCCCTGAAGCTGAGAGATCTCTTTGACAGTTGTTGCGAGCTTACTCTGATCAATCTGGCCGCTCATAAATAAGCTGTCCAACACTCTTTCTTTATCGACTATCAATTTGCCTAGCCGCTTCGCCTCCTGCTGCATTTTGGCAAAGACCTCTTTTGTCCGGGCTACCTGCTCGTCAGAGAGGCGAAGCTGTGAAGCCAGTTCCAGAACATGCTTCGGGCCGGGATAATGATTTAGCTCTGCTGCTTTCGCCAGTCCCATGCCCTTACCATCTAAATAACTTTGAACTTCATCGGCTGATAATGCTTTTATCTCTCGGTTCTCCTGGCCTGCATAAGGATTGAGGCCACTCTGAGCAAGCGAGAGCGCCGGGATTGTAATTAACACTGCAAGCGCGATTAATGTCTTACTCATGTGCGTTTCTTCTCCTACTGGTTTAATTGAATCATTCCCTTTCAAGATTTATTGCTGCTTTAGCCTCATTCACAGCCTGACGTTGCTGTGCTGGCGGCAAGAAAACAAGTACTGCTGCGGCAAGCAGCACTGCAATGCCCAGCAGAGCTTCTGCTCTTACCGAGTGGCAGAAGCCGCGCTCCAGCTTCAGGTGCTCAGGTGTAATGCCGTCTTCACCAGTTTCAGCTAAACGCGCTACTCGTGGACGAATGATAAATGTGTTGACTGCTCCGAGCAGAAGCATCGGCAAGATAAGAGAGAGTTTCACAAGGAGCATCTCTCCATAGCTCGTGTTTCTCAATGCTGAGAGACTCTCCACATGTAGCCAGGAATTGTAGATGCCTGTGAGAACAATCAGCGCCACACTAACTACTGCAAGGCCAGTGAATCTTGGGATTACGCAATCAAGCACGAGGATGCGCTGTGCCCCTTCTAGCTTGATCAGCACCGGCGGCAAAGTGAGCGCCAGGTGGAAAAGACCCCCTACCCAGGCTCCGCTTGCTATCAGATGCAGCCAATCTATAGCTATTGCGCCCCTGTGCTCTTTCACCGTTGCAGCAGCGTGCCCACTGAGACTTGGCGCGAGTAACAGAGTTGCGCTGATGATGAGACCGCCCCACCAGAGCGCCGGGCGATCATCCCGGCCAAGTCGAAATGTGATAAGGGCAAGCATACCACTGGCCCCTACCTGCAAGAGCCATGCTCCGCCATAGCTCGTCTTTGTAATCACCTGATACAGCAGTCCAGGCGATACTGCCTGTTTTAAGCTCACATCGAAGACAGCAGATGCTTGAAGAATCAGCCCGGCTAGCGCAGCAAAGATGAGCGCGGCGATGCTCAGCCACGACAACAGGACAAATCTGCGCGCGCTCAGTGCCAGCGCACTTGATCTCTCTTCTGCGTTCATTCCCATTGCCCGTCGAATCGCTGGACTCAGAATAAAAAGACGGAAGGCAAAACCGCCGAAGAGAGTCACCATCGCTAGATAAGAGAGCCAGCGTGCACTGCTCAGTGGCAATGAGAAGCTAACCCCTTCCGCTGCCTCCGCAGTTGTTGGCTGCGGTGAATCTTGCTGCGGTTGTTCTTGCGGCTCGACTTTTTGAACATCGGGAGCACCGGGACGTGGTGGCGACGGCTCGGTCGGAGCTGCTAGTTGAGGAAGAGCAATAGTGAAGGTGAACTTACCTCGAATAGTGTGCTGGTCGGCAGAAAGCACCTTCCAATCAACTGTGTATCTGCCTGAGCTTAATTCCCCTAAAGATATCTGCGCTTTTGCGCCTCCCTCGGAGACGATGACATCGCCTCTATCGACGCGCTTTCCGGTTTGATCGGTCACAACTATGGTATTAAATCCAGGCTGAAGCTCTTGACTGAACCATAGATCTACAGTCTTTGGCGCTTGCTTCAGCGTTGATTTGGCTCTGGGATGTGAGCGGACTAATTTGGTATGCGCGAAAGCTATGGACGAAAGCAGTACTAGAGCAAGCAGTAAACCGCCTACAAGCTTGCTGTTGCAAATTGATCCTTTCATTATTGGCCAGATCATAATAGTTACCCGAGGCGCTTAGTCCTACAACTATAAAGTAGCAAAAATATAACTTCTAAGAAAGTAATTTTCGGTTCGGGCACAACAGCGCCCGAACCCGCTGCAATCTTTGGCCATGCCAGAACAGTATCATTGCCTTAATAAAACATAATCCCTTTTGCTGTACTATTTATTGCAATAGAGATGGGAATCGCGAGAAGCATAAGAAAAGACTCATAAGAATTATCAGCTCTCAGACAGATGGATGTAAGAAAACACACAACCTGGTCAGAGCTTCATCACAATCCCAGATAGCTTCAGACTGAATTGGGGAATGAGTTTTGCATAAATTGTTTTTCTTCCCAATAGGTTTGGCGGTTTGACTTGCTCCTCTACAATTGTCATTTCCCCGACCGCCCAGAAGATCGATTGCCGAGGGCAAGAGATGAATATCAGAATTGTATCCATAACATTTATCTATTACGCCCTAATTCTAATTCTGCTGATAAATGCGGAAGTTCTGGCCCAGTCAATAGGTGGACAATCACAGGAGAAGCAGCACAAAGAGCATGCTCAAAACAGAACTAAGCAACCCTCTCAACCCAAGCAAGATGAGCCGACTGATCACGATGCGATGCAACATAACGATACAAATTCCGGTATGAGCCTGTTGAGCATGCCGGGAATGGGCACGGTTGCAGGAATATTTGGCTCTGGCACGAGCATTCAGCCAATGAGCGTAGCAGAGCCGATGCTGCATAAGAGGCTGGGGAATTGGACGTTGATGTTTCACGCCAATGTCTTTATACTCGGCACGCAACAAACCGGGCCGCGTGGTCACGACAAATTCTTTTCTGCGAACTGGTTTATGCCGATGCTCGTGCGACAAGCAGGCCGCCATACGTTTACGTTTCGCACAATGCTGAGCCTGGAACCGGCGACAGTAACAAAGCGCCGCTACCCAGAGCTTTTCCAGACAGGAGAGACGGCTTTCGGGTTGCCTATTGTAGATGGACAGCACCCACACGATCTGTTGATGGAACTGGCCGGGATGTATACATTCCAAGCGGGCGAGCGGACGCAGTTATTCATCTATGGTGGGCCCGTTGGAGAACCGGCGATTGGACCTACAGCCTATCCGCATCGCTTATCGGCATCTGAAAATCCTCTAGCTGTGCTGGCTCATCATCAGCAAGATTCAACTCACATCTCAAACAGTGTAATTACTCTGGGCTTCGCACATAGATGGTTGCAACTTGAAGCTTCAACCTTCCGTGGCCGCGAGCCTAATGAGAATCGCTGGAACATTGATGGCGGTCGTCCTGATTCTTTTGCCTCTCGCATCACTCTCTCTCCTACAAGAAATCTGACCGGCCAGTTCTCAATTGGACGGATCAATAACCGTGAAGAGCTGGAGCCGGAGGTTGATACTTTCAGGATGACTGCTTCGCTTCACTACAATCGGCCAATCTCGCGCGGCCACTGGGCATCGAGCATAATCTGGGGCAGAAATAAAGATCTGGATGTTCACCCCAGAATCTTCAACTCTTATACGTTAGAATCCACTTTGAAATTCCTCGATAAGAACTGGATCTGGGGGCGGATCGAAAACGTTGATCGGGATCGAAGGCTTCTAATTGGAGAGGCATTAGAAGCTCTGGAAGTAGAAGAGACTCCTATTGGACGGGTTCAGGCTTACACGCTTGGCTACGAGCGCGAGTTGCCACAGACGGTCTCGTGGCTCAACACGGGTATTGGATTTCAGTTCACTATCTACAATCCATCAGAGCAACTCAAGCCTACACATGGAAAGCGACCGGCGGGTTTTCAGCTCTTCCTGCGGCTCAGGCCGCAAGGCAGCGCACAGCACACGCATCAGACGATACAACCATCTCAGACGCGCGATAAGCAAAAACACAACGGGGGCCACAAGCGCAAGTAGCGCAAGCTTCTGTTATAAACTAGAGAACGATATAGAGGTTGTCATCTGCGCCGATGAAAGCAGTGGGCTTATTACGACCAGGCAGTTCTCCTACTGTCCCACTCGCGCCGGTAAACTTGCCATCCACTGTATAGCGCGCCCATCTCACCTGCGCTCCTTGCTTCCAGATCAGCAACACTTCACCCTTGCGATTGATGAGAACAGTAGGATGATTCTCGCTGCTTCCGCCATCCGGTGCGGCAATTCGCGGCACAAAACGGGTTGCTCCTTTATCGCTGATGGACCAGTATACCTTGCCCTGGCTCATCCAACTGATTATCACTCGCCCGCTTGAATCCACTCCAAATGGGGCCCCACTCATCGGGCACCCTTCCAGCTTCCAGTCATCTACGCTGACGCGGACAGATTTGAAGTTGTTCTCTGTCTTTCGCCCTTTGAGTAGATACAGATCACGAATGCTCTGATAGCCGCTGCGGAAGGCAAGATAGATGTAGCCATCATCGCCAATGCGAGCTTCAAGCCGGCAACAGGCACAGGTGCTTCCGGGATGATCATGCTTCAATGGCTGATTGGGCGAGAAGGTCAGGCCATTATCGGTTGAGCGCGTCATGAAGATAGGATGAGCAACAGGACTCTGCTCGTCTTTAGGCAGTCGCGCATCAAGCCAGAAGGCAAACAGATTGCCTTCCTTGTCAGCAATGATGGTCACGCTATCAGTGCCGGCCCTTGTGTCGAGCAAGCTGCGCTCAGGCTCAAACGTTTGCCCGCCGTCGGTGCTTCGAGTGTACCACACTCCGCCGCCTCGCTGATAGTGCCCCAGCCAAGCCACGTGAATCACGCCATCTTTGCCAATCGCCAGCTTGGGGCTGCGCTCTCCGCCTACGGTCACTGTATCCGCGCGTTGATTGACCTGGACTGGTTGGCTGAAAGTTTTGCCGCTATCGCGCGATTGAACGTAGTAGCCATTGCCTCCGCGCCCATAAGTCAGGTGCAAGATGCCACTATCATCCAACACAATCTCCGGAACCAGGCCGTCGTGCGGCGTCTTGATGGTGATCACCTCAGCACGCACATAGCTTGCCGAGATTGCAACAATGAGAAGAGCAAACAAAAGTAGATTTCGGATCATTTCAATTTGTCTCCCGGCACCTGAATTAAGCTGCAGCGTATTTATTGGCGAGTATACTTTGCATCCTCAAAACAAGTCAAAGTAAGCGTTCTCTGAATGCCACAGTAGGGCCATAGGTCCGACCCGCAAATGCATGTGGCGGCGAGCCGAATGATGGCGTCCGTAGGTTGTTCGATCTTCGGCTCCTCACGCTCCTCGATACGAACGTCATAAGGACCGTGGAGCGAAGTTCTTCGCATGGTTCATCTCTCCTATTTCTATCATGCTGCTCGCTACGGTTTGGTGGCGAGCGCGTCATGGTAATTCCGAGAGGTCATATCCCGGTTTCTTGTAGAGCCTCTCAGAGTTCTTCATGATGTCAGGTTTATAGACTTTCTCTACCCAATCCTCCGGTTCGATTTCCTCGATGGCGACCGAGACAGACTTCTCTCCGTAGTCCAGGATGTTCGCTATGTCCTTGACAATCGCCCCGGCCAGCCAAACCTTCTGCTGCTCGGATTTTCCTGGCCAGAGCTTTACGATAACGTGCGGCATCGTTCACCTCCTAAGTTCTCGGAGTCATCGTCGCTAAATTCACTTGCGATATTGTTCATCGCTGACCTTCTCCATCCACTCGACGACTTTGTCGTTGAGTGCTTCCTGAATGGCAATGTGCGTCAGGCTCGTGGTTGTGGTAGCGCCATGCCAATGCTTCACGTCCGGTGGTGTCCAGACGACATCGCCCGGCCTAATCTCCTGTTTTTCACCGCCTTCCTGCTGTACCCAGCCTTTACCTGCTGTCACGATCAGGATTTGTCCGAGCGGATGAGTATGCCAGGCGGAACGTGCGCCCGGCTCGAATGTGACGCCGGCGCCAGAGGTCCGCGACGGGGAGTTGGCAGGGAAGAGAAATTCAACCGTCACATTGCCGGTGAAGTTAGCTTCCGGCCCTTTGCTGATCGTGCGTGTGCCGCTTCGCATGATGATCATCTTCTGTGGCTGATTCTGCGGCTGATAGCTTTGAGCCATCACGGACGTACTCGAAGCCGGAGCGGTTCCTTCGTGGGGCGCCTCAGCAGAAGCTAAAGCGAGCAGAGAAACCGTGATCGCCAAAGCGACGAGGAGTGTGGTTTTCATTCTTTACCCTCCCCACATGTACTCTTCCAGATAGTTGCAGTGTCAATGACACACCTGCAACGCACTTGTTTGTTGAGTACTTTTCGCCAAGCTTCATTGATTTTGTGTGCGCTGATTCGTGTCCATCCGTCATGCTTCCATCTGTCCGGTCGGCCCTGCCGACCTGCGAATCACACAACCGTCATCCCGCCGTCCACGGTGAGGGCGTGGCCAATGACGTAACTTGCCCCCGGACTGCACAGCCAGAGCACGACCGAAGCGATCTCTTCAGGCCGGCCCGCGCGGCCGATAGGAACATGCTTCTCAAGCTCGGCGTACGCCCGCTCATCTCCGGCAACGACATCGCGGGCGATTTGCGTATCAATCAGGCCGGGATTCACCGCGTTGACGCGGATGCCGCGCTTGACGTACTTGAGCGCAGCCGTCCGCGTCAGGCCGACCACTCCGTGCTTGGAGGCGATGTAGGACGCGATGCCGGGGTTGCCGGTCAGCGCCCCGACCGATGCGTTGTTGACAATCGCGCCGCTGCCTTGACGTTCCATCTGCCGCAGCCCGTACTTCATGCAACTCCACACACCCCGCAGATTGATCCTGATCACGCGGTCCCAGTCTTCGCGGGTGCTGTCGGCGGTCGGGGCAATCCGGGCCATGACCCCGGCGTTGTTGAATGCGGCGTCGAGTCGTCCGAACTCAGCGACAGTGCGATCCACCATCGCGGCCACTTGAGCGTCGTCGCTCACATCGCACCGGATGGCGATTGCCTTGTAACCGACAGCGACGAGCTTCTCTGCTTTCGCCTTCACGGCTTCTTCTTTGACCTCTGCCAACGCGACGGCGGCGCCCCCCCGCCTCGGCGAACGCCCGCGCCGTCGCCAGTCCCATCCCTGCTGCGGCCCCGGTGACGAGCGCCACTTTGCCGCTGAAGTCCAATGGGTTTTTCATGATCTAATCTCTTCTTTCCGTCTCGATCGTTAGCTTACCGAGTATCAACACGTTGTGCGCATCCATCGTTATAACCGATCTTGCCCATTGTCACCACGGTAGCGGCTTGCCATCACGAAAGAGACCACCACTCGGTCCATCATCGGGCAGCGTTGCCGCCCAGACGATTCCCGCTGCGCCCTCGCTCACAGAACGAGGAGCGCCTGCCCCGCCCATGTCGGTCACCACCCAGCCGGGGCAGACCGAATTCACCAGAATATGGCTGCCACGAAGTTCACCCGCGAGTGTGCGCGTCAGCGCATTCAGCGCAGCCTTGGTGACCTGGTAAGCAGGCGGCTTGGCGCTCATGTGTGCCAGCGATCCTGATTCGGATGAGACGTTGACGATCCGCCCTGCGCGGCTCTTTCGCAGCAGCGGCAGGAACGCCTGGCACACACGCCACGGACCTAACAAGTTCGTTGTGATCGTCTCCATCACCGTGCCGTCAATGTCGGCGTTCTCGACCGTTTCCCACGTGTCGTAATTGATGCCGGCGTTATTGACGAGAATATCGAGTCGACCGTGTCGCCTCGCTACTTCAGCCGCGGCTTTAGTGATGCTGTTTGCATCGGCGACATCCAAGACAAGAGGCTCGACGCGACCGACTCCGCTTAAAGCATCCGCTGCGGCTTTCGCCTTTCTCGCATCTCGCGCGGTGAGCAACACGATGCAGCCTGCGGTTGCGAGTTGCCGGCAGACTTCGAACCCGATGCCTCGGTTAGCACCCGTGATCAATGCTATTCGTCCCGCTATGTCATTCATCGTCGCTCCACTTTCTTGGTCGGTTCATTGACCAGCCTCGGCAAAGACCTGCCGCGCGATTGTGATGGCGGTGTTGGCCGCAGGCCAGCCTGCGTAGAAGGCCAGATGCGTGATAAGCTCAATCAGCTCGTCCCTCGTCACGCCGTTCTCAATCGCTCGCTTGAGATGGAACGGCAGCTCGTTTGTGCGGTAGAGCGCGACGAGCGTCGCTACGGTAACCAGGCTGCGGTCGCGCTTGGAGAGGCCGGGGCGCTCCCAGACCTCGCCGAAAAGCACGCGGTCGGTGTAGTCGCCGAGCGCCGGAGCAATGTCCGCATACGGGTTACGTTTTGCTGTTGGTTCGTCTGCCATAATCGAAACTCCTTTTCTTCGTTTTGCCTTGTCTGTGCGGCCTAGCTCCCACTTCTTTGTTGGCAGAATGAGGACCGCTTCTTATATCCTTCCCTCACATTCACTCGTCAGTCAGGTCTTCAATGAAGCCATATCAATCGAGAAGCGATACTTCACATCGGACTTGAACAACCTTTTGTATGCTTCGTTGACCTTCTGGATGGGAATTACTTCGACATCGGCGGTGATGCTGTGCTCGCCGCAGAAGTCGAGCATCTCCTGCGTTTCGCGGATGCCGCCGATCATCGAGCCGGAGAGATTGCAACGCCCCATGATCAAAGAAAAAGCCGGGACATCCAACGGCTTCGATGGAGCGCCGACGAGCGTCAATTGACCATCGCGGCGCAAGAGATTGAGGTATGCGTTGATGTCATGATCGGCTGAGACCGTGTCGAGGATGAAATCGAAGCTTCCGGCGCGCTTCTGCATCTCGTCGGCATCACGCGAGACGATGACTTCATCGGCGCCGAGGCGCTGCGCGTCTTCTCTTTTGTGAGTTGAAGTCGTAAAGACCGCGACGTGTGTGCCGAAAGCTTTAGCAAGCTTCACTCCCATGTGGCCCAGTCCGCCCAAGCCCACGACGCCGACCTTGTGGCCTGCGGCGACACCCCAGCGGCGCAGCGGCGAGTAGGTCGTTATACCCGCGCAAAGCAACGGCGCAGCGCTGGCGGCATCGAGATTTGAAGGAACGCGCAATACGAAGCGTTCATCAACCACGATGCTCTCTGAATAACCGCCGCAGGTGACGCCTCCAAGATGCTTGTCCGGGGAGTTGTAGGTGAACACAACATTCGGACAGAACTGCTCAAAGCCGGCTTGACATTCCGGGCACGCGCCGTCCGAGTCAACCATGCAGCCGACGCCGACCAAATCGCCAGGCTTGAACTTCGTGACGGCAGAGCCGACCTCAACGACACGCCCGACGATCTCATGACCGGGGACGATTGGATAAACGGTCGGCAACATCTCGCTCCACTCATTACGAACCACATGCAGATCAGAATGGCAGATGCCGCAGAAAAGGATTTCGATCTGCGCATCGCGCGGAGTCAGATTGCGTCGCGCGATCGTCGTTGGAGCAAGCGGCGATGTCGCGCTGGCAGCCGCATAAGCTTTCGCGTTGTACATGAACTCTCCTCCTGATGATTCCCAAGTTAGCTTCGGTTAAGAGACGATTGCGATTGACTTACCTGTAAGTCATTCGCTCCAACTCTTCTGGATAACGAGCGCCTTGGATCGGTATCTTCGACGCGGACTCTCCGATCTCGCGCAGCTCTTCGGGCGCAAGTTCAACGGTGACCGCGCCGATGTTCTCCTTGAGTCCTTCAAGTTTCGTGGTGCCGGGAATCGGCGTGATCCACGGCTTTTGTGCGAGCAGCCACGCGAGCGCGATCTGCGCAGGCGTCGCTCCTTTCCGCTCTGCGATTGCGCGCAGCAAATCAACCAGCGCCTTGTTTGCTCGCCGCGCCTCCGGCGTAAAGCGCGGGATGATGTTGCGGAAGTCCGACGGGTCAAACTGCGTGTTCTCATCAATGGCTCCCGCAAGGAAGCCTTTGCCCAAAGGGCTATACGGAACAAAGCCGCTCCCTAGCTCTTCGCAGGTCGGCAGAATCTCCTCTTCAGGCTGCCTCCACCAAAGTGAGTACTCGCTTTGGATCGCGGTGACCGGACAGACCGCATGCGCGCGACGAATCGTTTGCGCGCTCGCTTCGGAAAGGCCGAAGTGTTTGACCTTGCCATCTTCGATCAATTCCTTCACCGCTCCGGCCACATCTTCGATGGGCACATTAGGGTCAACGCGGTGCTGATAAAAAAGATCAATCGCCTCCACCCGCAGGCGCTTGAGCGAAGCTTCAGCCACCTCTTTGATGTGTTCTGGCCGACTATCGAGTCCGGCCATCCCACGCGGTGCTTGAGGATCAATCTTGAAGCCGAACTTGGTGGCGATCACCACCTGCCCTTTGAATGGTTCGAGAGCTTCCCCGACAAGCTCTTCGTTGGTGAACGGACCGTAAACTTCGGCGGTATCGAAAAAGTTCACGCCTAACTCCACAGCCTTGCGGATGAGCGCGATCATCTCCTGCCGGTCCTTGAGCGGACCATAACTGAAACTCATCCCCATGCAGCCAAGCCCAATAGCTGAAACTTTCAAATCTCCAAGTTTGCGCTTCTGCATAAACGCTTTCGACATCTCTGAATTTCCTCCTTTGTAAACTTGGTTTGTCTGTCTGATCTCTAGTCATCTCTTAACCACTGCCTACCTTGACTATACAGGCGCTGAAAGATAGAGCGGTAGAACGATCCTCGCGGATTATTGTATAATCCTGCAATAATTCCGTGTCGCATGTTGGAGCTTTATGAACGGCGCGAACTATCTGCAAGAGCGTGAAAAACAGAGAATGGAGAGCGCAAGGGAAGAGCTAGCCGAGCGAATCGCGCGCGCCCTTCCCGAAGAGGACGTGCTGGAAGTTTTCCCCGGAGTTTTCCTCGGTCGCGCATCTCAACCGACAGAGCTGGCGCCTTCCCTGTTCAATCCCACCCTTTGCCTCATCGCGCAGGGCAGTAAGCAAGTGCTTTTAGGCGAGGAAGTCTTCCGCTACGATCCGGGCCATTATCTGATTGCAACGGTTGATTTGCCGGTCATCTGTCAAGTTGTGGAAGCGACGAAAGAGCGACCTTATCTGAGCTTTCGCATGGATTTCGACGCCCCTTTGGTCGCTTCGGTCATGCTGGAGTCCGGCATCGAAATCAAAGAGGATGAGACGAACGTGAGAGCGATGAACGTCAGCCCGACCAGCGCCGATCTACTTGATGCAGTTGTTAGACTGGTTCGATTGCTCGACGCGCCGAGCAGAAACAGCTTTCCTGCGTCGCTTATTGCGCGAGAGATAGTTTGGCGACTCTTGATGGAAGGGCAGGGTACGCGGCTGAAGTATACGTCTGGAGGAGATGCGCAACGCATCTCCAGGGCGATCAAGTATCTGCGCGAAAACTTCGATAAGCCGCTCAGGATCGAAAGCGTTGCGCGCTCTGTTGGCATGAGCGCTTCCAGTTTCCATCATCACTTCAAGGCCGTTACGGGGATGAGTCCGTTGCAGTTTCAGAAACAGATACGGCTTCAAGAAGCGCGCCGGTTGATGCTCAGCGAAGGATTGGATGCCGCAAGCGCCGGATTCAATGTCGGGTATGAGGACCCATCCTACTTCAATCGCGAGTACAAGAAGCTTTTCGGCTCCCCGCCACGACGCGACATCGCTCGGCTTCACAGCAGTTCTGCATTTGCCTGAAGTATCGGCTTAGCCCGCGAGCCGCAGCCGATTTCGGGCGCGGCTCCGCAGACCAACGGCACGGCGTAGAAACCGACCGGAGCCGCCGCAGCAGACTTGCTATGAATTCCGGTGCTTTTGGTTCAAGCGGCGGCCCGGTCAACTCTATCGTTGGACGCCTGAAGGTCAATTGCTTCGATGGCTGAATATCTGTGTTATAATGACGGCGAAGGGAGCTATGTATGACAACAAAGGAGCTGATCCAAGCCGAGATTGAGCGACTCAGCGAGCACGACCTGGACGAGTTGTATAAACTGGTTAAGGACTTCATTCAATCTAAGAAGCAAGAGCAGAGGCAGAGCCTTATGTCAAAACTGAGAAGTATCAAAATAGATGCTCCAGAGGATTTCTCTACAAACTTTGATCTCTATATGAGCGGAGAAAAACGTGACGAGCCGCATCTTCGTTGATACGTTGTTCGTCGTAGCTCTAATCAACCCGCGCGACCAACATCATTCTAAGGCGGCGGAATTAGCCACGAAATATGAGAACCATCCACTGCTCGTTACAGACGCAGTGCTGCTTGAAATCGGAAATGGATTAGCGCGCAATTACAAACAAGAGGCAATCGAAGTCATCGAAGATTTCCTTACGTCTGAGGAAGTGCAAATAGTCCGCCTCACCCCTGAACTATTCGAGCGAGCATTTGACCTATACAAGAAATACAAAGACAAAGACTGGGGATTAATAGATTGCATCTCGTTTATAGCGATGGCTGATGCTGGGATAACAGAAGCGCTGACATTCGATCAGGACTTTGAGCAAGCAGGATTTAAAGCACTGATGGTTGAAAGCGGCGTCTAACAACTGCGTCCAGCCGCAGCGCGCGAAGCAGAGTTTCTTAACATTCTTTCAGCGCCGTGCGCGCGAGCGGTTGACGCTGTGTCGTTAGACGGAATTCCGGCCTCTGGCTTCTAGGGCAAGGTGGAAAACCTGCTGAAGCCTACGGGCCATCTCTTCGGGTATGCTCCTCATTTTTCTCCTGCCAGAGGCCGATAGCCAAGCGCCAGCGCCTCCTTCAATGCAACGATGCCTTTTTCATCAAGATGCCTGCGACCCGCAGCAAGCAGCTCTTCTTCAAGTGACCGCCTCTTACTTGGATCCAAAATGCATAGCCTGAAAGCATCTGAAAGCGCCCGCTCAAGCTCATCTGCTTGCTTTTCAGAAAGGGTTATTTTCGCTCTCACTCTCCGCGCCAGCCTTGACCCAACTATCTTCGCCTCTTCTTCAGACAAACGATCAACCTCAGATGATCTGTACCAATTCGCCCTCGAAGCAAACTCCTTCAGCGCCGATTCGCGTTCATCTTCGGTCAACTCCTGAATTGACAGGCCACTCTTTTCAGCCGTCGCTGCAATTGCCTGCGCTCGCTCATCCGGCGTGGAACGCTCAGCCCACACCACAGCGATCACAGTCCCAGAGCGATTCAGCCACGCTCCCGCTACCGCTTGATGGCGCTCTAGTGCCTGAAGTATCGGCTTAGCCCGCGAGCCGCAGCCGATTTCGGGCGCGGCTCCGCAAACCAACGGCACTGCGTAGAAACTGACCGGAACCGAAACGGATCGGCCTACTGCGGCCTTCGATCCTCGCGCTGCCTGCGGCGCGTTATCCTCCTCAACGCCGAAGCCCACTTCGCGTATGGTCGCGCGAATCTGATCGAGTGTGACTTTGGAACTGTCGTACGTGATCTCGGCAATGCCACGCTCATAGCTGACCTTTGCTTTATGCACGCCCGCCAATTTGTCGAGCGCCTGCTCGATGCTCTTTGCGCAACCATCGCAAGTCATCCCTGTCACCTTGATGGTGGCAGCGCCCGGCTTGTTGGTTGCGTCGCTTTGGACAGCGGCGGCGCGGCTACTGGCAGGAGCAAAGAAAGACTCTACCTGCCTGGCCTGCTCAGGCGTGAGAAAACTGCGCGCTTCTTCGATGAGCTGCTTCTGGGCGCTCTCAACTTGCGCGTTGTAGCGACGCACGAGCGCGTCCCACCGCTCGCGGCTGCTACTTTCCAGATTCAACCGATCTGCCGTCCCATGTCCGCATAGCTGCCCATTTGATTTAGCCGGACAAAAGATGGGGGCCGCAGAAGACTTCGACTGCTGGGCAGCTTGCAGCCCGCAAATGCTCTTTTGTTGCGCTGTGGCCGCAATCAAACTTGATAGGATAATCGCGGCAACTGTTGTGATGATCGCTGTGACTTTCTTTCCTGACTGCTTCATCGTATTCATCTCCCTCCTTGTTGAAGTTTTTGATATTCTGCGTGAAAGGCTTCGATCAAACGGTCTATCAATGCCTGATCAGTCTGGCTCGTCATAAGCACGCATCGAGTATCACCGAGCGTAAACCCGTAGGCGTGGCAGCCGGGGCTGCTTGTGCGACGGCATTGAACGCCGCCCGCAGCACATCGTTCGGATTGCCGATTCCCGAATGACAGCTTCAAATCAGCCGGCAATTGAAAAACGCAAAGCCCTCCCTTCTCGCTCCGATACTTGAGCTGCCGGGCGCTGATTTGCTTTTGCTGCTTCCATTTATTTAGGCACGGCTCTCTGCGGATTTCTTCCAGGATTTTTTCCCGACAGCCATACGCGGCGCTCTTTCGGCGCTTCAGATGCGATTCCGTCTCACACCATGTAACTGATGTCAGATGAGCTGCTGGGATAGGCATAGACCATCTTCTTGAGGTCAGTCGCGGTCAGCCCCGCGCGGATGGCTATTGCGAACAGGTTGATGACCTCTTCGGCATGAGGCCCCAACAAGTGAGCGCCGAGGATGCGTCCGCTCTCTTCTTCAACCAGCACTTTGTACCCGGAGTGCTTCTCATTCACCCTGCGAGAGGAATACCAGCCTGCCGTCTCTTCGTAATTGATGCGGAATCTCAATCCTTGCTTTCGCGCAGCTTCCGCCTGCAATCCCACAGAAGCGAGAGGCGGGATGGTGAAGACGACTGTCGGGATTCCTGCGTAGTCAGGTCTGCGGTTGTTGCCTTTAAGAATGTTGCTCGCCACAACGTGGCCCTCCAGGGTGGCCACAGGAGTCAATGGCAATCCTTCGCTTGCGGCAGCATCACCTGCGGCATAGATCGCCGGGTTCGATACGCTCTGGAGGTACTCATTGACGAGGACGCCCTTCGGGCCGCTTTTAACTTCAGCCTTTTCGAGGTCCAGTTCATCTATCTCTGGCACGCGCCCCGCGCCATGTACGACCAGATCGGCTTCAAAGGTCTGCTCCCCGCTGTCAGTTGAAGCATGCACGATCAAGCGGTCAGCGGATTTCTCGATGGCTTTGACTGTGGTGTTCAGGCGAACATCCGCGCCGGCCTCTCGCGTGGCTTGCGCCAGTTGATCAACCAGATCGGGGTCGAATCCTTTCAGGGGACGAGCGCCTTTGTGGAGAATCTGCGCCTGAGCGCCAGCGCGCGCCGCGACGTGAGCAAACTCGAAGGAGATGTAGCCGCCGCCGATGAAAATGATTTTCTCAGGAAGCCTGTCGAGTTCCAGGAACTGCTCGCTTGTGGTGAGATGCTCTTCGCCGGGTATGTTCAATTTTGTGGGTCTCGCCCCGGTCGAAATCACCACATATCGCCCTGCGAGCAACTCATCTCCAACTTTGATCGTTGTTCGATCAACGAAGCTGGCCCAGCCGTGGAATGTCTCGATGCCAGCTTTGGAAAAAGCTCTCTCTCGGTTTTCAGGAACGGGTTCGGTGAAAGTCCTCTTGAAACGCATTAGCGCAGGCCAGTCTATCTGGGTGCCTTTCGAAGCGATGCCATTTGTTTGCATGCGCTTGTTCCAGTCAACCAGCTCTGCCGCGCCGACGAGCACTTTTTTCGGATCACAGCCTCGCAAGGCGCAGGTTCCGCCGAAGGGTCGTGAATCAATGATCGCCACGCTCCATCCAGCCGCGCGACATTTATACGCGACTGTGGACGCAGCAGCGCCTGTTCCGATTGCGATTAGATCAAAGTTTCTGGTCATCACTTCCACCTCACATACTCTAGCCACCTCCTGGGTGTGAACAGGAGATGCTTTAGCGGAGCTTGTCATTATTGATTAGCGCACTAATGTCCCGCTCAAACTCGTCAGGGTAGGTGTAGCCGAGATACTTCTTGATCACCTCGCCTTCACGGCTCACCAGAAAAGCTGTTGGATAGACTTCAATGCCACCGAATAGTTGCTGCACCTCTTTGGAAGCAAGCGCCACCGGATACCTGATCGCAAGCCGCTGGCTGAATCTCTTTACTGCTGCTTCGTCTTCGTCCAGCGCCAGCCCGATAATCATCAGCCCCTGATCCCGATATTTCGCGTAAAGCCGGTTGAAGTGAGGTATTTCTTTGCGACACGGCGGACACCACGTCGCCCAGAAATCAATAATCGCCACCTTGCCCTTGAGCGTAGCCGAAGAGATTTCTCGCCCGCCGACCTCCCTCACCTTGAAATCCGGCATGCGCTCAACTGCCTGCGAGGTTGCTGCCCGTTTGCTCGACACTGGCGAGGCTGTTTGGCACGACAACTCTGAGCAACCGCAGCTCGTGAACGCAAGGGCGATAGAAATCGTCAGCGCGGCTACGATCAGATTGCGCCGCACTTTCGGCCTCAGCTGGATGGGAAACATCTTCGGGTCGCCTCCGCTACGACGCTTTCAGTTCCAGACGTTCTCACGCGCAGGCTGAACTGGGCTGGCCGCCTGCACGGCTTAAGAACATTATGCGCAATATCAATGACTATTTACCCACGACCTCAAATCCGGCATCCGTGATCACTTGTTTTATCTTGCCCAGCTCCACCTTCTTGTCGTCGTACTTGACCCAGACCGTGCCCTTCGGCCCCCACTTGGCTTTCACATCCACCACGCCCTCAACCCTCTTGAGCGCGTGCTCGACCGCCGAAGAGCAGCCCCCACAGGTCATGCCATTGACCCGCAGCGTCTTCTCAGCGATGGCGGCAAAAGCGACCGCCACAAAGAGGCTGAGCGTTAAAACGACCGTACTGAGTAGCGACAGAATTCTTTTCATACCGTAACTCCTTTTCTGAAGTTGGTTGTGCTAATCACTTTTTGTCGCACAACAATCATGGATCGCACGAATTCCCGAGCTTGCGTAAACCGGCTCCGCAAGCGCCCGCATCTTTGGCTGCCAGCGCTTCTCGCTCTTTCATCAGGCGTTTTACCGCTTTGTTGGCTTCGCCAAGGCAACAACGCCCCGACGGGTTTTTCACCTCACAGGCGCAGTTGCCCGCTTTTATCTCTGCGGCGATAAGGTTCGGAATGACCGTGCGCCCTTTTCTAATCAGTTCATCTCTTAT
>Ga0209172_10000916_pt1 | contig 72297 bp, 69 predicted proteins | sample LarsenN4metaG_FD_184113 | JGI IMG/M metagenome (GOLD analysis project Ga0209172, IMG submission 184113) | Hot spring sediment bacterial and archeal communities from British Columbia, Canada, to study Microbial Dark Matter (Phase II) - Larsen... ...
AGCCCCCAGCAAAGCCCATTCACCAAACGGCGCAGCCTCTTTTTGGCCTTCTCCGCTACGCTCCGAAGGCCAAAAAGAGGCCTCATTGACTACCCACCTCAAACCACAGAAACTGTAACCCCAATTAAAACCAAGTGTTACCGATGTATTGAACCAAAAGTGTTACCGATGTTCTGACTGCGCCCCATCGAGAGCGCATCCCCATTCCGCATTCCCCATTTCGAATTTCGAATTGCCCCCCAAAAATAAGGGTTGTCCCCCCCCGCCTTTTTCGCTTTAACCCTCGCTTGCCCCGGCACATCGGGCGGGGCGCGGCAATTCATGAAACGCATCGCCCTTCTCTTCTCCGGCCAGGGCGCCCAGCACGTCGGCATGGGCCGCGACCTGGTCGAACACCATCCCGAGGCCCTTGCTCTTTACGCGAAGGCCGACGAACTTCTCCACAACAATTTCTCCCAAGTCTGCTTCGACGGACCGGAGGCCGCCCTGACCGACACCAGCTACTGCCAGCCCGCTCTCTTCGTGCACGGCCTGGCCCTCTTCGCCGTCCTGCGCAAGCACCTGCCCGGCTTCACCTTCGAAGCCACTGCCGGCCTCTCCTTGGGCGAATTCACCGCCCACACTGCCGCCGGGCATTTTACGTTTGAAGACGGGCTCAAGCTCGTTGCCACCCGCGGGCGCCTCATGCAGGAGGCCTGCCTCGCCACCGAAGGCGGCATGCTCACCCTCATTGGAGCCACCGAGGCCCAGGCGGCCGAACTCGCCACCGCTTCCGGCCTCCAAACCGCCAACATCAACTGCCCCGGCCAGATCGTCCTCTCCGGGGAAAAAGCCCTCATCCCCGCCGCCGTGGAAAAAGGCAAAGCCCTCGGCCTCAAACGCGTCCTTCCCCTCAACGTCGCCGGAGCCTACCACTCCCGCCTCATGCAATCCGCCCAAGACGGCCTGGCCCCCGTCCTCCAAGCCACCCCTATCACCCCGAACACCATCGCCACCCCCGCCAACGTCAGCGCCGCATTTCCCTCCACCGCCGAGGACATCCGCGCCACCCTGCTCACCCAGGTCACCGGCTCCGTCCGCTGGCAGGCCTGCATCGAGGCCCTCATCTCCCGCGGCATCGAGCGCTTCATCGAACTGGGCCCCGGCAAAGTGCTCGCCGGCATGTGCAAGCGCATCAACCCCTCCGTCCCCTGCCTCAGCATTGGCACCCACAGCGAACTCCAGGAAGCCCTTCATGAACTCCACACTTAAAGACCAGGTCGCCATCGTTACCGGCGCCAGCCGCGGCATCGGCAAAGCCGTTGCCCTCGAACTCGCCTCCCGCGGCTGCGCCATCGCCGGCGTCAGCCGCTCCCCCGAATCCGCCGGCGCCATCGCCGCCGAAGTCGAGGCCCTGGGCGTGAAATACCGCCCCTACGGCGTCGATGTCGCCGACACCGCCGCCGTCACCGCCGCCGTGGACCAAATCCAGCGCGACTTCGGACGCATCGACATCCTGGTCAACAACGCCGGCATCACCCGCGACACCCTCCTCATGCGCATGAGCGATGAGGACTGGGCCGCCGTCCTCCAGACCAACCTCACCGGCGCCTTCAACTGGCTCCGCCCCGTCTCCAAGCTCATGGTCAAAGCCCGCGCTGGACGCATCATCAGCGTCGGCTCCGTCATCGGCCTCCACGGCAACGCCGGCCAGGCCAACTACGCCGCCGCCAAAGCCGGCCTCATCGGCCTCACCAAATCCGCCGCCAAAGAACTCGCCGCCCGCGGCATCACCGTCAACGTCATCTGCCCCGGCTTCATCGAAACCGACATGACCGGCGTCCTCAAAGACGACCTCAAAGCCAAGCTTCTCGAAGCCATCCCCCTCAAGCGCTTCGGCACCCCGGCCGATGTCGCCCGCCTCGCCGCCTTCCTCGCCGGACCCGATGCTTCCTACATCACCGGACAGGCCCTGACCGTCGATGGCGGCCTGTTTATTTAGTGCCCCAGGAAAATTCCCCCATTTTTCTGTTGCCAAACCTCAAATCCCGAACATAAACCACCTTGCTTAGACAGCGAACCAACCATACCAACGATCCCAGGAGACCCCATGGCTGAAAAATCCATCGAAGACAAAGTCAGAGACATCATCGTCGAGCAGCTCAGCGTCAACGCCGAGCAAGTCACCCCCGAAGCCAAATTCATCGAAGACCTCGGTGCCGACTCCCTCGACGTGGTCGAACTCGTGATGGCCTTCGAAGAACAATTCTCCGTCGAAGTCCCCGATGAAGACGCCGAAAAACTCCAGACCGTCGGCGACGTCATCAAATACATCGAGGAAAAGCAGGACAAATAAGCCCTCCAGGGCCGGTTCGCACACCAGGGCACCCCGCAAAGGGTGCCCTTGTTGTTTTCCAGGCGTTCGTGTAGTCTCTCCCTCTTCATGAGCAAACGTCGCGTCGTCGTCACAGGCATCGGGGTCCTCACCCCCATCGGCAATGATCTGGCCACCACCTGGGCCAGCGCCCTCGCCGGCAAAAGCGGCATCGGCCCCATCACCCGCTTCGACACCACCGGCTACGACACCACCTTCGCCGGCGAGGTCCGCGATTTCGACCCCGCCTCCGGCTTCAAAAACCCCAAAGACGCCCGCCGCTGCGACCGCTACACCCAGCTCGCTTTCGCCGCCGCCAAACAAGCCTTCACCGACTCCGGCCTCGACCCTGCCGCCCTCCAGCCCGAGCGCTGCGGCGTCATCGTCGGCTCCGGCATCGGCGGCCTCAAAACCCTCGAAGACCAGCACTCCATCCTCCGGGAAAAGGGCCCCACCCGCGTCTCCCCCTTCATGATCCCGATGATGATCAGCAACATCGCCTCCGGCCTGATCGCCATCGACTACAACTTCCAGGGCCCCAACTTCGCCATCGTCACCGCCTGCGCCACCTCCAACCAGTCCATCGGCGAGGCCTGGCGCCAGATCGTCCACAACGAGGCCGATGTCATGATCGCCGGCGGCAGCGAGGCCGCCGTCGTCCCCCTCGGCCTCTGCGGCTTTGGCTCCATGCGCGCCCTCTCCACCCGCAACGATGCCCCCGAAAAAGCCTCCCGCCCCTTCGACAAAGACCGCGATGGCTTCGTCCTCGGTGAAGGCGCCGGCATCCTCATTTTGGAGGAATACGAGCACGCCAAAAAGCGCGGCGCCCGCATCTACGGGGAAATCGCCGGCTACGGCGCCTCCTGCGATGCCCACCACATGACCAGCCCCGATCCCGAGGGCAAAGGCGTCGCCCGTGCCATCCACTGCGCCATGGCCCACGCCGGGGTCACCGCGGAAGAGATCAACTACATCAACGCCCACGCCACCTCCACCAACCTGGGTGACATTGCCGAAACCAAGGCCCTCAAGCTCGCCCTGGGGCCCGCTGCCGCCAAGACCTGGATCGGCTCCACCAAATCCATGATCGGCCACCTCCTGGGCGCCGCCGGCGCCGTCGAGATGGCGTTCTGCCTCAAAGCCCTCGAAACCGGGGACGTCCCCCCCACCATCAACCTCGACACTCCCGACCCTGAGTGCGACCTCGATTACATCCCCCACACCGCCCGCCACGGCGATATCCGCGTCGCCCTCAACAATTCCTTCGGCTTCGGCGGACATAATTCTTGCGTCATCGCCCGGAAAGTGGCCTAATTCTCGGCCCACTTTAAAAGGACCCCCATGAAGACCGGCATCCATCCCGAATACACCGAAACCACCATCACCTGCGCCTGCGGGGCCGTTTACAAGACCCGTTCCACCGTCCAGGACATCCGCATCGGCATCTGCGCCGCCTGCCACCCCTTCTTCACCGGCACCCAGAAGTTCGTCGATACCGCCGGACGCATCGACAAATTCAAGAAGCGCTTCGCCACCCCGGTCACTGCCGCTTCTGCCAAGGCCCCCAAAGCCCCGGCGAAAAAGCGCAAATAGCGCCCCCTTCCGGCGCCCCCGAAACGGGGACAGATTACTTAAGCCGCTTAAGTAATCTGTCCCCGTTTGGCTTTTCAGCCCAGCTCCGGTCATTTCAAATTCCCCCCCCTCCCTCCCATGGACTACCGCCCCCACCTCCTGCGCTTCCGTGACCGCTTTGCCGAGCTGGAGGCCCTCCTCTCCTCCCCCACGCTCTACGACGATCCCGCCCACGCCCAGCTCCTCACCAAAGAACACGCCCGCCTCAAAGAAGGCATCGCCCTTGGCGCCGAACTCGAGCGCCTGGAAGCGGAAATCTCCGGCCACCGCGCCCTCATCACTGAAGCTGCCGACCCCGAACTCTCCGCCCTGGCCAAAGAAGAACTCCCTTCACTGGAGGAACAACTCCCCGCCCTCCACCGCCGCTTCCTCACCTTCCTCCTCCCGCCCGATCCCCTGGAAGACCGCAACACCATCGTCGAAATCCGCGCCGGCACTGGCGGCGATGAGGCCGCCCTCTTTGCTGGCGACCTTTTCCGCATGTATTCCCGCTACGCCGAGCGTGCCGGCTGGAAAATCACCATCGCCGATGCCAGTCCCGGGGAGCTCGGCGGCTACAAAGAAATCCTCTGTGAGATCACCGGGCCCTCCGTCTTCCGCACCCTCAAATACGAAAGCGGCGTCCACCGCGTCCAGCGCGTCCCCGCCACCGAAAACCAGGGCCGCATCCACACCTCCGCCGCCACTGTCGCCGTTCTCCCGGAAGCGGAGGAAGTCGATATCGAACTCAAGCCCGACGACCTCCGCATCGAAGTCTGCCGGGCCGGCGGCCCCGGCGGCCAGGGCGTCAACACCACCGATTCCGCCGTGCAAATCCTCCACAAACCCACCGGCATGATCGTCCGCTGCCAGGACGGGCGCTCCCAGCTGAAAAACAAGGAAAAAGCACTAACCATTCTCCGCACCCGCCTGCTGGAGCAGAAACAGGCCGAAGAAGCGGCCAAATACTCCGCCCAGCGCAAAGCCCAGATCGGCAGCGGTGACCGCAACGAAAAAATCCGCACCTACAACTACCCCCAAAGCCGCGTCACCGACCACCGCACCGGCTGGGAAACCCGCAACCTCCCCGCTTTCATGGACGGTGCGCTCGACGAGTGCCTCGACACCCTCCAAGAAGCCGACCTCGCCCTCCGCCTCTCCGAGATCACCTGATCGGGTGATCCGGAGTGTTCCGGTCTTTTCAGATTTCTGGGAACGCCCGGAGGGCGGGGGCTGGCGAAACGGCTCTGCCGGCTTTACACTGCCTGCCGGCATGAATTCCCTCCACGACCGCGGCTCCCGCTCCGTGTTTGCCGAGTTCGACCGCCCACGCCATCATGTCCCCCGCCGTCCCATGAAACGCGTCCGCAAATCCATTTACCTTGGCGAAGACGTCATCCGCACCGCCCAGCACCTCGGCCTCTCCCTGGGGGACTACGTAGCCCACCTCCACGCCCACCAGTCCTCCATCCACGTCGCCAACGTCGCCAGCGTCTATCGCAGCTTCGCCCTGCTTGAACTCGCCCGCGTCCCGGTCGATCCGGCCTATTTTGAACTGGTCTATGGCGTCCTGGGCCAGGAAACCGGCGAGCGCTTCCATAAAGAAGTCAAAGAAAGCGCCCCCCTGGCCCTGCCGCGCGCGGCCGCCCGCCTGCTGGGGGCCGACACCCGCGTGCCTGCCATGGAAGCCATCTTCATGGCCGCCGCCCGCGCCAGCGTCATGCACGAGGGCTACCTCGAAGGCGCCCGGCTACTGGAGGCGTCCCTCTCGCGCTGATGCCGTTCCAGAATCTTCCTCTTCCTCCCAGTCTTCCTCTTCGTCTTGTCGTATCTCTGAATAGACTGAAGAGGAAGAGCCGGTTCCCTGCTCAGGCCTGCGGCGGCAGCGCCCGCAGGGCGATTTCCTCCAGCACCCGCGCCTTGAATTCCGCAAACGGCACCGCGCCCTCGTCACCCTTCCAGCGCGAGCGCACCGCCACCAGGCCGGCTTCCGCCTCGCGCTTCCCGATGACCAGCATGTAAGGCACTTTCTCCAGCTGGGCCCGGCGGATTTTCGCCCCCATTTTATCCGGATGCGCATCGGTCGAAACCCGCACCCCGTGGCTGTGCAGCACCCGCTCCATCTCCCGCGCCGCGGGCACCTGGTCGTCGGTGATCGGAACCATCCGCACCTGCTCCGGCGAAAGCCAGACCGGGAAGGCCCCGGAAAAATGCTCGATCAGCACGCCGCAAAACCGCTCCATCGAGCCGAACGGCGCCCGGTGGATCATCACTGGACGGTGCTTTTGGTTGTCCGAGCCCGCATACCACAGGTCAAAACGCGCCGGCAGCACATAGTCCACCTGCACCGTGCCCAGCTGCCACTCGCGTCCAATCACATCCTTGACCACGAAGTCGATCTTCGGACCGTAAAACGCCGCCTCGCCCGGCTCCTCGGAATAGGCCACGCCGATCGACTGCACCGCGCTGCGGCAGGCGGCTTCCGCCTTGTCCCAGGCCGCAGGATCGCCGGTGAACTTGCTGGAATCCGGGTCACGCAGGCCCACCCGCACGCGATAGTCCTGGATGCCGAGCGTGTTGAGCACGGTCTTGACCAGGCTCAAGCAGCTTTGGATTTCCTGGGAAACCTGCTCCTCCGTGCAGAAAATATGCGCGTCATCCTGGGTAAATCCCCGCACCCGCGTCATCCCGCCCAGCTCGCCGGACTGCTCCCAGCGGTAAACCGTGCCGAATTCCGCCAGCCGCACCGGCAGGTCCCGGTAGGACCGCGGCTGGGAATCGAAAATTTTGATATGGAAAGGACAATTCATCGGCTTGAGAAGAAAGCCGTCCACGTCCCCTTTGTCCAGCAGATGAGTCAGCTCGGAGCAATGGCAGCCCTCATCGCTCAGTTTTTTCAGCGTTTCCTTCTCCACCAGGGGAGGGAACTGGGACTCGCGGTAATACGGGAAATGCCCGGAAGTGCGGAACAGCCCCAGCTTGCCGATGTGCGGGGTAAAGACCTGGAAATATCCCTGCTTCTGGAGTTCGCCCGAGATGAACTGCTGCAGCTCGCTGCGCACGATCCCGCCCTTCGGCGTCCAGAGCACCAGGCCCTGGCCCACGGAATCATCGATGTGGAAGAGCTGCAGCTCCCGGCCCAGCTTGCGGTGGTCCCGCAGCTTGGCCTGCTCCTGCTGCTCCAGCCAGGCGGCCAGTTCCTCTTTGTTGGGAAAAGCCGTGCCGTAGATGCGCTGCAGCTGTTTGTTCTTTTCATCACCCCGGTGATAGGCCCCGGCCACACTCAGCAGCCTGAAGGCTTTGAGCTTGCTGGTGTAGTTCACGTGCGTGCCGGCGCACAGGTCCAGAAAGTCGCCATTCTTGTAGAACGAGATCGCTTCCCCCTCGGGAATGTCGGCCAGGCGCCCGAGCTTGTAGCGCTCCTGGCCGAAAGCCTTGATCTTCTCCACCGCTTCCTCCCGGGAGCACTCGATCCGCTCGAAGCGCTGGTTCTCGCCGGCGATCTTCTTCATTTCCGCCTCGATCTTCTCCAGATCCTCGGCGGTGAATTTGTGGTCCAGGTCGATGTCGTAGTAAAACCCCGAATCCGTCGGCGGGCCGATGTCCAGCTGGGCCTCGGGAAAAAGGCGCAGCACCGCGGTCGCCAGCACGTGCGAGCAGGAGTGGCGGAGTTCTTCAAGCGGAGTCATCGATTTCATAGAGGAAGGGAAAGCGTAGGGAAGAACCCGGCCCGCGGTCAATCCGCGGGGGAGCACCCCTGCGCCGGGGGGGGTCATTGGGGTTGGCAGCGAAGAGAGGGGAAAATTGCAGCGTAGCACAGGCAAGAATGCCTGTGCTACGTTTTGCAATGACAGCCCTATCCCCGCTCAGCGGGCTGGATAGAGCAGATTGACGCGGTCGGACGCCAATTCTCCGGGCTGGGGAGCTGGAAGCTTCGAGGCCTCCGCATGCAACGCCGCCTCCTCAAAGAGCCACGCCGCCATCCGCAGCCCCCGCAGGGAACGCACCCAGGGATAATCCACAATTTGCCGCCCCTCCCATTTCTTGCCCCCGGTCCAGAACTCCCGCTGCGCATCCAGCGCCCGGCGGAGCGATGTCCCTTCCGGCGAACGATAGCCCGCCAGGTCCACCCCCAGGTTTTTGGCCAGCAGGGCGGCCTGCAGGTGGTAGTTCAAATTCTTGGCCGAGTAGCCCATCGATTTCGTGCGGCCCATTTCATGAGGCATCATCCCCCGGGCATCGATCTGGCTGGCGATCCGCTCCGGGCCGAAAGCCTGCAGCACGGCACGGGCTTTCCCCGGCTCCCCGACAAATGCCCACATGGCCGCTTTTTGCAGTTCCATGCAGGTGGCGATGTTGTTGTTCCGGTCGGAACAGGCCTTGCCCATGGGATCGGCCTCGAGCCAGGCCAGGTATTCCCGGAACCAGCCCTGAAGGGATTTCATTTCGTCCTCCGTCAGCGCACCCATGCCGTGGACCACCCGCAGGGCATCGAAGAAATACGATTCGACCACGACGGACATCTCGATGATGCCGTGCCACTCGCCCTGGCTTTTTCCGGGGATGAACTGGGCGAATTTGAGGTGCGGATTCATGCGGGTGGCCGGATCGATGAACCAGGCCCGCACGTGGGCCGCCGCGCGTTCGGCATCAGGGCGGCTGCCCGTCCAATACGCGGAAAGGCCGAGTGCTGCGGCACTGCGCACGGCGAGGTTGAGCTTGGGGCGGTCATATTCCTGGGTCTGCGGATTGGTCACTCCGTCTTTGTGAATCCAGGGCAGGCCGTCCGGGGTGGATGGGTTGGGCCAGACGTAAGTGGAGAGCGTGGCGTAATCCTGCGGATTGCCACTGGGGGCGGGGTGCTTTTTGTCCCGGATGTCCTGCAGAGGCGCCGAACGGGCGGCCTCCACGTCTTTCTGAAATTCCGCCCACGCGGCCTGAAGTGAGGGCTCCTTGCTTTCAATCGCCGCCTTGGTCCAAGCCATGGCCTGCGGGTCCAGCTGCACCCAGGCCATCTCCGCTGCCCAAACCGGAGCAGCGGAAAAACCCAGCATCACCCAAGCATGTGTCCAAACTTTCATGCGTTGATGCTGGGCGGACACAGCCCCCCGCAGCAGGCAATCCTGGAGCCGGGGGTATTTACTTTGCGGCCGGGCGGCCGAATTTGCGGAAGAGGGCGGCAAAACCCTTCTCGGCTTCCACCAGCGCCCGTGCCTTGCCGCCGTGCTTGCGGTCGGCAAAGAAGGCGGTGTGCCGGCGGCCCTGGCGGGTGAGGCGCACAAACCAGCCGTGGGTGTGCTTCTCGGGCTGGTCGATGCGGCTGATGCCCAGCATGGAGGCGGGGCGGCGGGGACGCTTGCGGACGGTTTTGCGCGTTTTCACTAACTGTTGGTTTTCCCAGAAACACCCGCGTGTGGCAAGACTATTGCGCAGGGCTGACGCCTGCTCATCGGAGGGGCACTTCAGATGGGCCACAGATCAGGGCTCGGGATAAAGAAGGAAGGGGCGGCGTTCTTCCCGCCAGGCGGCTTCCTTGGCCGCCCAGGAACGCTGCAAGGCGGCGGCATCCGCGCCGCGCAGCCAGGCCGCGCGGCTGGCTGGGCCGCCGTTGATTTTATCAAACATGGCCAGGCCGCCGGTGCCGGCCCGGGCAAAGAAATCCCGCCGGGGCTGGAGGACACGGATGGCGTCCAGGGCATGGAAGTTGATGCCCAGGAGCGTGGTGGCGGTGCGCGGGTCCAGTCGCACGCGGACGCCGGTGTAGCGGACGTGGCGGAAAGCCCCGGAGCTGGGATGGAAGGCCACGGGTTCAAAGCGGGTGCCCGCCAGGCCCAGGGCATTGAGCCGCGCGGCCAGTGCCGCCCCGTCCAGATTCTCCGCAGCAATGACCTCGAAGGGCATGGGCGTGACTTTGGCCCCATTGGTAATCCCGATGTCACCCAGCAATCCGGTGGCGGCATAGCCCCAAGTGGCATTGGCTCCGGGGATGTTCGGCGAGGTGGGCACCCAGGCCAGCCCTGTATCCTCCCAGACCATGCGGCGGGTCCAGCCGCCCATCTTGAAAAGGTGGAGGCGGCAGGGCGTCTTCAGCCAGCGCGTGTTGATCCACCAGGCCAGCTCGGCGATGGTCAGGCCATAGACGTAGGGGATGTCATATTGCGCGACGAAGGTGAACCAGTCCGGATCGACTCCTCCGCCTTCCACACGCTGCCCACCAAGCGGGTTGGGCCGGTCCAGGACATAAACCGGAATGCCGGCTTGTGCCGCGGCTTCCATGACCAGGCCAAGCGTGCTGATGAAGGTGTAGCTGCGCGATCCCACATCCTGGAGATCGTAAACGAGGACATCGACCCCTCTGAGCATGTCCGGAGTGGGCTTGCGGGTGGTGCCGTAAAGGGAATGGGCCAGGATGCCGGTGCGCGGGTCGCGGACGGTGGGAACGTAGTCTCCTGCGGGGATGGTCCCATGGACGCCGTGCTCCGGCCCGAAGAGGGCCACGAGTTGAAAGGAAGGCTGGCTGCGGAGGATGTCGATCGTGCGGCGCCCGGAGGCGCTGGTGCCGGAGGGATTCGTCACCAGGCCAATGCGCTTGCCGGCCAGGCCGGGAAAGCCGCGTGCGGCCAGGGTGTCGATCCCCAGGGTCACTTTCGGCTGGGCGCCGGCAAAGGATGAGAGCAGGAAAACGAAGAGGAAGAGGAAGATTCCTGTTCCAATTGGCGGACGGCGGGCGCGCCCTGCCGCGGGCTGCGGCCTGCCGCCCGGGCTGGCTAGAGGGCGGTCAGACCTTGAGCTTGATGCCATGGCGCAGGAAGGTGGGGACGTCCAGGTCCTGGCCGTCGATGACGGTGGGGGTGGTTTTTTCGAAGCGCCCGCGGTTCAGCTTTTGATCGAGCTGGAGTTCTTCCTGGCGGGCGAAATAACGCTGGGGCGTGGGGCCCTTTTTGCGGGAGTGGCGCACGGCGGCAGTTTCCGGGAAGAGGGAATCCTCTTCTCCGGCGGCATCCGGAAGATCGTCCGTGGATGCGGCGGCGGGCGGCTCGTCCTGCAGGACACTGGCCTTGGCTGGCGCGGGCACAGGCTGCCCGTCCGCCGCAGTGAGGATGAGCGTGGCGCTGAGCACGCCCTCGGAACGCGGGTCCACCCAGGCGCTGCTGCGGATGTCCAGGTCCACCGGAAAGGCGGCCCGGAGGCGTTCGGCCAGTTCGCGCGTCTCGGCCACGGGCATGTCGGACCCGCCGACGACACTGAGCAGGCCGGCGGCAGCGTGCTGCCAGACGGCTCCGTCTTCGAAATACGGGCTGGCGGTGATCTGGCCGGCCACGCGTTCCATGCGGTCCGCGCCCTGCGCGGAACCGTGGGCGGCCCAGGTGTTCTCGAGCCGGGCGGTGCCGAGGAGCGCGCGCAGTTCTGCCGGGCTGAGTGGTGCGGTCCCGGACGCATCCAGCAAGTGGAGCAGTGCGGAAGCGGAGCGGGCGGCCAGGATATTGGCATGGCGGAAGACCTGGCGGATGTCTTCCCGGGCCTCCGGCACGTGCAGCAGGCGCCCACTGGACATGGCCGCGACTCCCTCACAAGCCGTTTCCAAAACTTCCAGCCCCTCGGCGGCGCGGAGGACGCGGGTGCCTTCAAACTCAAAGGGCATGCAAACGACGGCAAAGACCCGCGCCCCGGCGGCGCGGAGGCGGGAAGCCAGCACGGGCGCGGCCCCGGTCCCGGTGCCGCCGCCCAGTCCGGCAACCAGCACTGCCGTGCGCACTCCGGCGCAGAGCGCATCCAGTTCATCCGCATCCGCACGGACCAGGTCCGCCGCCAGGGCGGCATCCCCGCCGGTGCCCAGCCCGCGCAGGCGCCGCCGCCCCAGCAGGTGCTTGTGCGGGGCCACGCTGGCACGGATGTCCTGCTCATCGGTGTCCACCGCCACCAGGTGGCGGGGGCCGCAGCGCTCAAGGATGAGCTGGTCGATGATGTGGACGCCGGCCCGTCCGACGCCGATGACGGAAGTCCCGGCGCCGTCACCGCCGCGGGGGACCGGGTGGGCGGAGTCGGCTTTGATCTGGATCATGTTTTTCTCCCGGGACTTCATGTTAGAGCAGGTTCATCGAGGAAAGGAATTCCCGCACCGAAGAGCCGAAACGGGCCAGGCCGCGGGGGCGGGTGGAGGTCTGCTCGACCGCCTGGGCGTAGCGCAGCAGGCCCAGAACGGTGGAAAGCTCCGGGCGGCGGTTGTGGCTCATATCCCCTTCAAAACGGGACTCGTTCATGACCATGCAGGGGATGGGGAAAAGGCGTGCGGCCATGCCCGCCAGGCCATCGACCCGGCTGGCCCCGCCGGTGAGGAACACACGCCCGGTGAGCTGGGGCCACAATCCATTGGCCTCAAGGTCGGCACGGATGAGTTCGAGGGTTTCGAGCTGGCGGGCCTGCATGACGGCGGCGATGGACTCCATCCAGACGGTGCGCTCTTCGGTGGTGGCATCCCGCGCCAGGGTGATGGTTTCCGGCTGGTGGCGGGGGTCCCAGCGCAGGGAGCCGTGCTTGATTTTGAGTTCCTCAGCCCGGAGATAGGGCAGCTTGAGGCCCAGAGCCAGGTCCTGGGTGAGGTGGTCACCGCCCACGCCGATGACCCCGCTGTGGATGACGGCGCCGCCTACGTAAACGATGTAGTCGGTCACGCCCGCACCCATGTCGATGAGCACGGAGCCGAGTTTTTTATCGTCCGGGGTGAGGACGGCCTGGGCCGCGGCATAGGAGGCCATGGCGACGGCCACCACTTCGATGTCCAATTCCACCACGCAGCGGACCTGGGTTTCCAGACGGGTGCGCAGCCCGGAGACAATGTGGTAGCTGGCTTCCAGGCTGCGGGAGCTCAGGCCCACGGGCTCGGTGGTTTTGACCCGGTTGTCCAGGTAGTAGAACTGGACCAGTTCGTGGATGACTTCATGGTCGGCCGGCATGCCGGTCTGGGCGGCCAAGTCGTTGAGTTCGCGGACATGCTCGAGGGTCACCAGGGCGTCGTCCTCCTCGGTGGCGGTTTTGACCAGGACATTGCGTGAGGACAGATGGGATCCGGTGAGGGCGAGATAGACTTCCTTGATCTCGACCTGGGTCTTTTGCTCGGCATCGAGGATGGCGTCACGCACCGCCTGCTGGGCCTGGGGATAATCCACGATTTCGCCTTTGCGGATGCCGGCGCTGACCGCTTCCCCGACGCCAAGAATGGCCAGAGAGCCGTCCTCGCGCAGTTCGCCCACGGCGGCGGCAATCTTGCGCGTGCCGATCTCGAGGGCAGCGATCACTTCGGGCTCTTTTTTCCAGAACATCATGGCGATTGGGGGCAGCTGGTTTTTTTAGAAGAACGTCACGGGGACGTTGCGCTCGGGGGTCAGGTCCACGGTGCGGACGTAAAGCTGGTGCTCGCGGGCGTAATCCAGAATGACGCGAAGCCGCTGGATTTGGTCCTGGAGGAAATCGGTGCGGAAGACGATGCGGCCCTGGTCGCGGGTGCGGAGGATGAGGTAGCCGCGGCCCTGGACCTCGATCTCGGTAAGGTCCAGCTCGCCCTTGAGGGAGGAGTAATCGGCGGCGCGGAGCAGATTGAGGGCGCTGAGCAGCTCGGCGCGGTCGGTGCGCTCGCCCTCACGGATGTATTCGTGGGCCACGCCGCGGATGACGGGAAGGGGCTTGAGGCGCTCTCCAGGCTTGGGCTTCATAATGACCCCTTTGTCATCGATGTAATAGACAGCCTGGGCGAGCTGGTTGCCGGAGGAGGAAAAGGGAGTGATGCGGGCCACGGGCTGGCGCTCCTGGACGGTGATGCGCAGAGTGGAAGGCAGCTGGCGCTCGACCGTGGCCGAAGCGATCTGGGGCATGCGGGACAGGCGGGAGCGGACATCCCCCAATTGGATGCGCATGAGGTTCATGCCCGGTGCCACCTGGGCCCACTCCAGGATTTCACCGCGGGACAGGCCGCCTTTGATGTCCACGTCGATGGTCTGGAGGGCGAAGTCCTGGTTGCGGTAGAAGGCGTGATTGAGCACGCCCTGGGCGGCGAAGTGGACGGCCAGCATGAGGAGGACCGTGAAGCCCAAGGCGATGGCAATGGTGGTGGCATGGCCTTTCATCGCCTGGGTCTGGGCCTTTTGTTTCACCTCCGCCCAGAGGACGACCCGCGAACGCCTGCGTGCTGAGGAGCGGACTTTCATGGGCGGGCCTCCAGGGAAAGCCGGACAATGCGGCGGCACAGCTCGGGAAACGGAATGCCCGCGGCCGCGGCGGCTTCCGGCAGCAGGCTCAGATCGGTCATGCCGGGGAGGGAATTGAGTTCCAGCACAACCGGGGCGCTGCCATCCGCGGGCAGGATGACATCAACGCGCCCGTAAACCGCCGCATCAACGGCACGATAGGCTTTGACTGCGGCGTCCTGGACGGCGTTGCGTTCCGCGGCGGTGAGCGGAGCGGGGCAGAGGTGCTCGGTGCGCCCGGGCGTGTATTTGTTCTCGTAATCGTAGAAGCCCTCTTTGGGCCGCATCTCAATCACGGGCAGGGGCTCGCCATCGAGGAGGCCGACGGTCAGCTCGCGGCCCTGGATGAGGTCCTCGATCATCATCCGCTTGCCGGAAGCCAGGGCGGCGGCACGGGCGCCGGCTTCCTCCGCCGGCATGCGGACGAGGGAAACGCCGACACTGGAGCCATCGGCCACCGGCTTGAGGACGTAAGGGAGGCTCCAGGATGTTTCCGTGGACCAGGCAGCGCCGCGGGCGACGCGGACGGCAGCGCGGATAAAGCGCTCGCGGGCAAGGAGCTTGTCAAAAGCCAGGCGGCAAGATTCCGGACCGGACCCGCTGTAGCGGCGGCCTTCCGCTTCGAGGCGTTTCTGGAGCTGGCCGTCCTCACCAAAGGTCCCGTGAAGGCCGATGAAGAGGAAGCGTTCCACCGGGGGGAGGGCAAAATCGGATGCCGTGACGTCGAGTTCCTCCACGGAGGCCCCCAAGCTGCGGAGAGCAGCCGCGACGGCGGCACCGCTGCGGAGGGAGACTTCCCGTTCGGAGGAGATGCCGCCTTTAAGGACGGTGATGGGAGGCAGGGAGGTCATGCCTTCTCCTCTTCGCCCACCACCTGGATTTCCGGCTCCAGATCAATGCCGCGGCGGCTGCGGGCTTCCTCACGGATGCGGGCAGCGAGGGCGAGGATGTCGGCGGCGGTGGCGCCGCCTTCATTGACGATGAAATTGGCGTGGACCGGGGAAATGCGGGCGCCTCCGCAGGCCAGGCCTTTGAGGCCGAGTTCATCGATGAGCTTGCCGGCGGGAATGGCGGGATCGTTTTTGAACGTGCAGCCGGCGCTGGGGGCGGCGGGCTGGGACGACCAGCGCTTGGCACTGTGGGCCTGCAGGCGGGCATCAATGTCCTCACGCGGCGCGGGCTGGCCGCGCAGCACGGCGGAGAGGGCGATGCGGTCCCGCAATCCGGGCACCTGGCGGTAGGCGGCACCCAGCTCCGCGGCGGCCAGTTCCCGCACGGTTCCGTCCATTTCCATCACCCGCACGGATTCGACTGCATCGAACATCCAGCGGCCCATGGCCCCGGCATTCATGCGCAGGGAACCGCCGAGGTTGCCGGGGATGCCTTCCATGAATTCGAAGCCGGAGAGGTTTTCCGCACGGGCGGCGTAGGCGATCTGGCGCAGACGCACCCCGGCGCCGGCGAGGGCACGCCCGTGTCCGATCTCCAGCCGGGCAAAGACGCCGCGCGACAGATGTATGGTGAGTCCACGGATGCCCAGGTCCCGGACGAGCAGGTTGCTGCCGCGTCCGACCACGGTGACGGGGAGGTTGTGGTTCCGGGCGCATTGGAGCAGACGGGCGAGGGTTTCCTCACTGGCTGGCTCGGCCCAAAGATCGGCCGGGCCGCCAACCCGCAGGGTGGTGTGGCGGGCCATGGGCTCGAAGACACGCAGGATGGAATCGGCATCCAGGCAGGCACGGAAGGCGGGGGCGAGGCGCAGGCAGGCGGCCAGGTCATCGGCCACACGGTGGACATCGCCGGCGCCCATGGTGATGACGGCATCCCCGGGCTCGATCATGGATGCAAGGCGGGCGCGGGCGTGGCGCAAATCCGGGGCCACAGCCACGGGATGGGCATGCTGGAGCTCACGCGCCAGGTCGGCGCTGGCCACCCCGGTGGGGTTTTCCTCACCCGCGCCGTAAATTTCAGCCAGGCAGACGCGGTCGGCATCGGCAAAAGCATTGGTGAACTGGCCGAGAAGGTGGCGGGTGCGCGAGTAGCGGTGCGGCTGGAAGAGGGCGACCACCCGCCGCGCCCCCTGGCGGCGGAGTGCGGCCAGGGTGGCGCGGATTTCGCTGGGGTGGTGGGCGTAATCATCGACGATGAGGAATTCACCGTCCCGGTGGCGGACATCAAAGCGCCGGCTGGCTCCGCGCAGCCCGGCCAGGGCAGTGGAACACGCCGCAAAATCCACCCCCAGCGTCCGGGCCATGGCGATGGCGCCGAGGGCGTTGGAAACGTTGTGCCGCCCGGGCAGGGAAACGGTGATAGGGCCCAATTCCCGGTCCCGCTCGTGCACGGTGAAGGTCGAACGCCCGGCCTCGAGGGTGAGGCCGGTGGCCCGGTAATCGGCCTCATGGTCCAGGGCATAGGATACGGCCCGGGGGCGGCCCTCGGCCAGGAGGCGGCAGACCGGGTCATCCGCACAGAGCACGGAGGTTCCCGCGGTGCGCTCAACCACGCCACGGAAGGTTTCGACAATCGCGCCGAAGCTGCCGTAGTGGTCCAGGTGGTCTTCCTCGATGTTGAGCAGGAGGGTATGGGCGGGCTCGTAGCCGGTGATGGTTCCGTCACTCTCGTCCGCTTCAAGGACGAATTCTCCGGCGCCACCGGAGGCCGCGCAGGGGCCGAAGGCGGGGACGGCGGCACCGATATAATAGCCAGGATCCCGCCCCGCGGCACGGAGGATGCCGGCCATCATCAGCGTGGATGTGGTCTTGCCGTGGGTTCCGGCGACCAGGACGGCGGAGCGCCCGCGGATGAGTTCGGCCAGCATGAAGGCACGTTTTACCGCCGGCACACCGGATTGTACAGCCCATTTTAGCTCCGAATTCGTGGTACGGATTGCGGAAGAGTAAACCACCAGTTCCGCGCCGTGCGCATGGGCGGGATCGTGTCCGGAATGCACGCGCATGCCGCGGGCGGCCAGTTCGTCGAGCACGCTGCCGGGCTTGAGATCGGAGCCGGAGACGGAGCAGCCACGGTCCAGGAGGATGTGGGCCAGGCCGCTCATGCCGCTGCCTCCGGCACCAACCAAGTGGACACGGAGGCCGGGGCGGATCGCGGGCAGCAGGGGGGCATCAGAAGAGGGCACGTTCCACCTCCTGGGCGACCCGGGCTGCGGCATCGGGCGGGTGAAGTGCGGCGGCCCGGGCGGCAAAGCCGGCCCGCAGGGCGCTGTTTTCCATGAGGCTGCGCACCTCACGGGCCAGCTCCTCCGCACCGTCCTCGGACTCGCGGATGAGCAGGGCGGCACCATGCCGGCGGAAAATTTCCGCGTTCCGTGCCTGGTGGTCTTCGGCCGCATGGGGATAGGGAATAAGGACGGAAGGCAGGCCGAAGCAGGCCAGTTCGGTGAGCGAGGACGCACCGGACCGGGCGATGACCAGGTCGGCCAGGCTGTAAACGGTTTCCATGCGGGTGCAAAACGCGCGGACGGCGGAGAGCAGGCCGTGGCGGCGGTAGTTGATTTCCAGCAGTTCGGCATCACCGGGACCGGCGAGGTGGATGATCTGGATGCGCCCGGCCATGCCGCTCCAAGCCGGAGCCGCACGCATGAGCATGCGGTTGAGGCCGGAGGCACCCTGGCTGCCGCCCATCACGGCGATGGTGAGGCGTGCGGGGTCCAGCCCCCAGAAGGCCGCAGCCTCGGCGCGCGGAACACGGGCCAGGGTGCCGCGGACCGGCGTTCCGGTCACGATGACCGAAGGGGCGGCGAGATGGGCCGCGCAATCGGCAAAGCCGAGAAGGACATGCGAGGTGCGGGGGGCGAGCCAGCGGGTGACTTTTCCAGGAATGGCGTTGGACTCATGCAGCAGCGTAGGGATGCGGCGCAGCGCTGCGGCCAGGAGCGGCGGGGCACAGGTGAAACCGCCCATGCCGAGCACCGCTTCCGGCCGGAATACCCGGATTTCCGCCACGGCCATGCGGTAGGCCTGCCAGAACCGGCGGCAGAAGTGAGGCACCCGCGGGCCCAGTCCCGGCCAGCCGACCACCGGCAGCGCCAGGCGTTCATATTCGGGATAGGGCTCGAGGGCAACCCGGTCGATTTCCTTGGTGGAAACGTAAAGGCGGACGGAATGCCCGGCGGCACGCAGCCGCTCGGCCACCGCTAGGCCGGGAAAGAGGTGGCCACCCGTGCCGCCGCATGCGATGCCGATCCGTGCCATGGCGGTTACATCCGCGCCATCTGGGGCGGGGGAAGAAAGCCGCGCGCCCGGGCCGGGGCGTAGGCGGCCTGCCGGTGGATGTTAAGCAGGATGCCGATGCCGATGAAGCAGTAGAGGATGTTCGACCCCCCGTAGCTGATGAACGGCAGGCCGATGCCTTTGGTGGGCACCATGGAGGTGACAACGGCGATATTCAGGGCCGCTTGAAGGGCAATGGCACATGTGACGCCCAGTCCCAGCAGCATGCCGGTGGAATCCGGGGCATGGCAGGCGATGTAGCCGCCGGAGAGGCAGAAGAGCAGGAAGAAGAGCACCACGCCAAGGGTGAATATCAGGCCCAATTCCTCACCAATGATGGGGAAGATGAAATCGTTGTGGGCCTCGGGGACGTAAAACATCTTCTGGCGGCTTTCTCCCAGGCCGATGCCGCTGAGGCCTCCAGAACCGATGGCAATGAGCGCCTGCCAGGCCTGGTGGCCCACGCCGTCCTTGTGCGCCTCGGGGTCCAGGAAGGCAAGCAGGCGGGCGCGCCGCTGGGGCATGGCCAGGGCAATGAGGAGGATGCCAGCCAGGCCGACGATCGGCAGCGGGGCGATGTAGCGCCAGCGTGTGCCGGCAACAAACATGAGCAGGAAGGCCAGGAGCACGAGCACGGCCGAGGTGCCCAGGTCTTCCTGGAGCACGCAAAGGCCGACGGCGGCACCCAGGGCGGCCATGGGCACGGCGAAGCCATCCCGGAACGTCCCGATGGTTTTGGCGTGGGCGCCGAGCCACCAGGACAGCACAGCGATGAATGAGAGCTTGAGTGCTTCCACGGGCTGGAAATTGAGGGGTCCAAGGTCCAGCCAGCGGTAGGCGCCTTTCACCTTGCCAGCGCCAATCACGGGGAGGAAGCAGGCCAGCATGAGCAGGGCGGCGATGCCGAGCATCCACCAGCCCAGGCGCATCCAGTGGTGGTAGTCCCAGCGGGCCATGACCACGCAGGCGGCCAGGCCGAGGGCCAGAGCCAGGGCCTGGCGCTTGACAAAGAAGAGCGTGTCCCCGTTGTTGGCCGGGGCGAACGCGCTGACACTGGAGAGCATGACCAGGCCCACCGACACCAGAACGGCGACGGAGATCAGCAGGAGATAGGCGCTGTGGCGGGCCATGGTCATGCTTCCGGCGGGATCAGCCCTGGCCGGGGGCCATGGCCATGTCGGTGGCGCGGGCCGGTGCGGACGCGGGGACAGGCGTGGCCATTTCCTGGCGGTTTCCGCTGCCGGGGACTTTGAGGACGGTGCCGATCTTGAGCTTGGAAGGATCGGTCAAGCCGTTGACCCGTGCCAGTTCCGCAGCACTGACGCCGAGCTTGCGGGCAATGCCCCAGAGGGTGTCACCCTTGGCCACGGTGTAGTTGGAAGCGGTGGAGGCGGGCGCAGCTGCAACCGGAACAGCTGCAGGAGTGGCGGCCACCGGGGTGCTGGAACGGCCCGGAATGCTCAATACTTGGCCGATGCGGATGAGGTCGGAGCTGAGGCCGTTGGCGGTTTTGAGTTCCGCCACGCTGACGCCGTGATTGCGGGCAATTTTAGCCAGCGAATCGCCCTTGGCCACAGTGTGGCTTCCGGAGACACCCACGGGCGCGGGGGCAGGATCGGGGGTGCGCACAACCGGAGCGGCAGGCAACGGGGCGGGAATCGCAGCGGCGGCCGGCTCGGCCGGATTTCCTGCGGGCTCGGGCACACGGGTCCAGATAGGATCGTTGCTGGAGGGCATGGGAAGGACAGCCGGGTCCACTGGAGCAGCGGGCGCGGCGGCGGCCTGCGCGTCCTGTTCGGTTTCCAGCACGGGCTGGGTGGGCAGGGCGGCGGCATCGATTACCGGTGCCTCCGGTGCGGCATCCTCGGCCACGGCGGGCGCGGAGGATTCGACACTGGTGTCCCCTTTCAGCAGGTAGTAGGCGCTGAAGGCGACGATGAGGACGATATGCAGGCCGAGGACGACCAAAAAGATCGTCGAGAGCTTGCTGCCGCCCTGGGGCGGCTGGCTGGCTTGGGGTTCATTCATGGTGGGTTTTCTCCTGGTTGTTGGATGGTTGGGGTGGGTGTTGGATTCAGGTTAAATCGTGGACGAGGGCGCGGAAGACGGCGCCGCGCTCTTCGAAGTTCTTGAACATGTCGTAGCTGGAGCAGCCGGGTGAAAGGAGGACACTCTGACCGGGCCGGGCCAGGCGCCGGGCTGTGGCCACGGCCTCGGCCAGGCTGGACACGCGGTGGCAGCGGGTGTGCTGGCCCCAGGCCGCCACCATGGCGGACTGGGCCTCACCGATGAGCACGGCATCGGCCACATGGCGGGCAATGAGCTTGCGGATGGCGGCGTAATCGAACCCCTTGTCTTTGCCGCCGGCGATGAGCACGCAGGGCGGCTCCATGCCGGGCAGGGCGCTTTCCATGGAGTGCAGGTTGGTGGCCTTGGAATCATTGATCCAGGTGACCCCATCGAGCACGCGCACCACCTCGCAGCGGTGGGGCAGCGCTTGATAGGCACAGAGCGCCTCGCAGGCGGCACTGCGGGAAATGCCGTAAATGTCGGCCACGGCGAGGGCGGCGAGCTGGTTTTCGGCATTGTGGGGGCCGTGCAGCCGGGTGCGGGACTGCTCAAGGATGCGCTCGTCACCACGGCAGAGCCAGCCGCCGCGGAAGGTGTAATCCGCCTCCCGTCCATAGGCATGGATGGTGGTGGTGCGGGCGCGCAGCGGGGGCAGGTCCAGCGCAGCATTGACCACGGCAAAATCGTCCGCGGCCTGGTTTTCAAAAATGCGCAGCTTGGCGGCAAAATACTCATCCATGCCGGAATATCGGTCCAGGTGGTCGGGCGCAAAATTGAGGAAAACGGCAATGCGCGGGGCGAAAGTCTCGATGGCCTCCAGCTGGAAGGAACTGGCCTCCAAAGTGATGGCGTCCAGGTCTTCGCTTTCCCTCACCACATCGGAAAAGGGCTTGCCGATATTGCCGCAGGCTTCGGTGCGCTTGCCGCCGGCGGTGAGCACGGCGGCGACCAGTTCGGTGGTGGTGCTTTTGCCGTTGGTGCCGGTGATGGCGATGACCGGGCAGGGAGAGAAACGCCAGGCCAGCTCGATCTCGCCGATGACGGGGACACGGTCCCGGCGAAGCTGCGCCACCAGCGGAACTTTGGGATCGATGCCGGGGCTGAGCACGCCCAGGTCGAGGCGGCAGGGAGTGAAGGCGCGTTCCTGGATTTCCACCTGCGCGCCCAGCGGGCGGAGGCGGGCGGCGAGCCGCTCGATGCGGTCATTGAGCTGGATGTCGCGGATGATCACGCGGGCTCCTTTCTCCAGCAGGAGTTGGGCAGCGGCGCGTCCGCTTTCCCCCAGACCCAGGACGGCGATGGTTTTTTCATGGAGGTTCATTACCTGAGCTTGAGGGTGGCCAGGCCGATGAGGGCAAAGACGAGGCCGGCGATCCAGAAGCGGATGACGACGGTGGACTCATTCCAGCCTTTGAGTTCGAAATGGTGGTGGATGGGCGACATGGCGAAGATGCGCTTGCCCGTGAGCTTGAACGAGGCGACCTGGAGGATGACCGAGAGTGCCTCGATGACAAAGACGCCGCCAACGATGACCAAGAGCAGTTCCTGGTTGACGCAGATGGAGACCACGCCGATGGCGCCACCGATGGCCAGGGATCCGGTATCCCCCATGAACACGCGGGCGGGATGGCAGTTGTACCAAAGGAAGCCCAGGCAGCTCCCGGCCATGGCCGCACAGAAGATGGACAGCTCGCCCACGCCGGGGGCGTGCGGCAGGAGGAGGTAGTCGGCCGCGACTTTGTTGCCGGTCAGATAGGCAAAGACCGCGAAGACCGCCACCACGCTCACCGTGCAGCCGGTGGCCAGGCCGTCGAGCCCATCGGTCAGGTTGACGGCGTTGGAGGAGCCGACCATGACGAGGATGAAGAATATCAGGGCGAGCCAGCCGAGGTTGTCCACTACCGGTGTTTTGAAGAAGGGTAGCTGGAGGCTGCGGGCGTGGGCGCTGGTGTCTGGATGGTTGATCAGGAAGAGGCCGACGGCGAGGGCGATGAGAATCTGCCCGGCAAACTTCTGGCGGCTGGAGATGCCACCGGAATTTTTTTTGCGGATTTTTTGGAAGTCGTCCAGGAAACCCAATGCGCCGAAGAGCAGGGTGGGCAGCAGAACCACCCAGATGTAGAGGTTCTGGACATTGCTCCAAAGGAGGCAGGAAAAGGTGAGGGTGATGAGGATCATCAGGCCGCCCATGGTGGGTGTGCCTTTCTTGCCGCCGTGCAAGTCGGCCAGCTTGTGCACTTCCTCCCTCCCGCGGATGGGCTGGCCCAGTTTCAGTCGGGTAAGCACGGCGATCAGCCGGGGGCCGAGCCACAGGCTGAGCAAAAAGGTGGTGAGCGCCGCGCCGGTGGCCCGGAAGGTGATCGATTCGAACACGCGGAGCGGTCCGAAGTGGCTGCTGAATTCGTGCAGGAAATACAACATGGTCAGTTCTCCAGAAGGGCGGTGACCCGCTCCATGGACTGGCTGCGGGAGCCTTTGGCCAGGATGCGGTCGTCCGGTTGGGCGCCGGCGCGGCAGGCGGCGGCGAGTTCTTCGTGGGAGGAATACACGTCCGCGCGGGCTCCGCCTTTGCGGGCGCCTTCCACCAGCCACGGTGCCCCGGGCCCCAATGCCAGCACCCAGGTGATGCCGCAGCGGGCCGCTTCTTCCCCCACCCAGCGGTGGAGTTCTTCGGCACGGGCACCGAGTTCCCCCATGGAGCCCAGCAGGGCCACGCCGCGCCCGCCGCCGGGCAGAGCCATGAGGGTGCGGAACGCCGCGGCCATGGAATCGGGATTGGCGTTGTAAGTGTCATCCAGCAGCCAGCCCGCCGCGCGGGGCTTGACCGCCAGGCGTCCTTTGGGCAGCGAGGCTCCGGCCAGTCCCTCACGGAGCGCTGACGCGTCCAAGCCGAGGTCCAGGCCGATGGCCAGGGCAAAGGCTGCGTTCTCCGCCATGTGCGCGCCGGGAACGGGGACAAAAAACTCCTCCCGCAGCGCACCTGCACTGAGCCGGAAACGGGTGCCGGAGGCATCGATGCCGGACAGTTCCACCCGGACATCGTTATCCGGCCCGGAACCCACCCAGCACACCGGGGCAGCGATGCGTGGACGCAGGGCGCGCAGGCGGGGATTGTCCCCTTGCAAATAAGCCCGTCCGGATTCCGGAAGGCAGAAAGCCACTTCGCCTTTTTCCTCCGCGATCGCTTCCCGGCTGGCAAAGTGCTCGATGTGCGCCCAGCCCGCAGAGGTGATGACGCCCGCCTCTGGACGGGTCATGGCGGCCAGTGGACGCAGTTCACCGGGATGGTTCATGCCCATCTCCACCACCGCCCAGGCATCACCGGGCTCGATCTGCAGCAAAGTCAAGGGAACGCCGATGTGGTTGTTGAGGTTGCCGGCGGTCTTGCGCACCGTCCCGCAGCGGGTGAGCACGGCAGCGATGAATTCCTTGGTGCTGGTTTTGCCGTTGCTGCCGGTGACCGCCACAGCGCGCACCGGGAGCGTGGCGCGATAGGCCGCGGCCAGCGCCTGCAAGCCTCCCAGGGAGGAGGGCACACGGACGACTCCAAAACCGGCGGGCAGTTCTCCCAGGGGAATATCCCGCTCGACCAGGGCGGCCACCGCGCCTTTGCGGGCGGCTTCTGCCACAAAGGCATGGCCGTCGAAATGCTCACCCGGCAGCGCCACAAACAGGTCACCGGGCAGAATTTGGCGCGAGTCTGTGGTTGTTCGCGTGGCGGTGCGCTCGGCCGGACCATGGACCAGGCTTCCGCCGGACAGGCCGGCCAGTTGGGCAAAGGACAGGGGCTTCATGCCGCACTTCCTCTCCATTGTGCCAGGACGCGGAGGGCTTCCTCACGGTCGCTGAACGGGCTGCGCACGCCCCGGACTTCCTGGTTGGTTTCATGGCCCTTGCCGGCCAGAAGCACTACATCGCCGGGACGGGCAGCGTGGATGGCGGCGGCAATGGCCTCGGACCGGTCCGGGATGATGCGGACGTTGGCGGCATCGGGAACACCGGCCTGCATGTCGCGAAGGATGGCCAAGGGGTCCTCGCTGCGCGGATTGTCGGAGGTGAATATGCAGGCATCGGCCCCTTCGGAAGCTGCGCGGGCCATCAGCGGGCGCTTGGCTTTGTCCCGGTCACCCCCGCAGCCGGCCAGAACGAGCAGCCGTCCACGGGCCAGCGGACGGAGTGTGGCCAGCACGTGGCTCAGTGCGTCATCGGTGTGGGCATAGTCCACCAGCACGGTGAACGGGCCATCCCAGGGCACTTTTTCCATCCGTCCGGGCACCGGAGGGGCGGAAGCCAGGCAGCGGGCCACATCCTCCGCGTTCAGCCCGAGGGCACAGGCCGCCTCGGCGGCGGCCAGGGCATTGGCGGCGTTGAAGGCGCCGATCCAGGGCGTCCGAACTGAATAGGTTCCGTCCGGGCGCTCCCACTGGAACGAGGTGCCGGAAGCTTCCAGGCGCAGGCTGCGCGCGGATGAGGGTGCGGCCCCGTCCACGGCATAGCCATGCAGGCGCACCCCGGCGGGCAGCTGGCCGGCCAGGCGGCGGCCCCAGGAATCGCCAAGATTGACCACGGCATGGGCGCCCGGGGCCAGCCCCTCGAAGAGGCGCGCTTTGGCGGCATAATACGCCTCCAGGGTTCCGTGATAATCCAGATGGTCCTGGGTGAGGTTGGTGAACACTGCCACCTGATAGGCAATGCCGTCCACCCGTCCTTGATCCAAGGCGTGCGAGGAAACCTCCATGGCGGCGGCGCGGCAGCCATCGTCACGCATCTCCGCCAGCAGCAGATGGAGGTCGGCGCTTTCCGGTGTGGTCCGGCTGGAGGGCAGAATGCGCGAGCCGGATTGGTGCCGGATGGTGCCGATCAGGCCGCAGCGCAAGCCCGCTGCCTCCAGCAGGTGGTGGAGCAGGAAAACGGTGGAGGTCTTGCCATTGGTCCCGGTGACTCCGGCCATGGCCAGGCTGCGTGCGGGGTGGCGGTGCAAATTGGCCGCCATGCCGGCCAGCGCGCGGCGCCCGGAGGCGACTCTCACCACAGGAAGTCCCGGTGCTGAGACCTCCTGCTCGACCACGAGCGCGCGGGCGCCGCGGGCCACGGCCAGGGGCACATGGACATGGCCGTCACTGGCCGTGCCACGCCAGGTGCAAAAAGCATCACCCTCCTCAACACCATCGGCCCGATAGGCCAGGCCCCGGATATCGGCCTCGCGCGGGCCATCCCAGGCTTCCCAGGCCACGCCTTCCATGACTTCGGCCAGTTTCATCCGGCCCTCCCGCCCGCGATCACCGAACGGGGCGCGGGCTGCGGGATGTTCAAAGTTTGGATCACCCCGGTGGCGATGTTGCGGAAGGCAGGCGCGGCCACAGAGCCGCCGTAGTATTTTTTGCCCTCGGGATCATCCACCAGCACGGAGACGACGAATTCCGGACGCTCGGCAGGGACCATGCCGATGAAGGAGGAGTAGTAGCTGCCGGTTTCATAGCCACCGTTGACGAATTTGCGCGAGGTGCCGGTTTTGCCGGCCACCGTGAAGACATCCAGGGGCTTGGGCAGAAGGGCCTCACGTCCGGTGCCGCTTTCCAGGACCGCTTTCATGGCCTCGATTACCTGGGCGGCGGTTTCCCGGCTGACGGTTTGGCGGACCACGCGGGGGAGGAATTGTTTGACCACCCGGCCCTGGCTGTCGGCCACGGCCTGGACGAAGCGCGGCTCCATCAGCTTGCCTTCATTGGCCAGGGCCGCGACGGCGGCGGTCATTTGCAGATTCGTGGCAGATAATTCGTAGCCGATGGGCAGGCGGGTGAGCGAGGTCTTGGACCAGTTGCTGGGCGGGCGCAGGGTGCCGCGCTGCTCGCCGAACAGAGCCTGCGCAGGAGACTGGGCTGGCTGGCCGAAGCCAAACTGGCGCATGTGGCGGTAAAGCTTTTCCGCCCCCATGGCCTGGCCCAGCTTGGCGAAGGCGATGTTGCTCGACTTGGCGTAGGCTTCTTTGAGAGACAGCGTTCCGTAAGGGTGGACATCTTTCAGCTCGTAGCCCGCGTAAAAGTAGCTGCCGTTTTCACAAAAGATCGGCGTGGAAAGCTCGGCAATGCGCTCGCCCAGAACCGCGGCCAGGGTGATGGTTTTGAAGGTGGATCCCGGCTCGTAAACATCCTGCACCGCGCTGTTGCGCAGGTTGGCCGGTGTCATGGTGGTGCGGTCGTTGGGGTCGTAAGTAGGGCGGTTGGTCAGGCCGAGGATTTCCCCGGTCGCGGGGCGCATGACGATGATGTGGACGGCAGCGGGGCGGAACTCCTGCATCAGGCGGTCGGCCTCTTTTTCGATGACGTGCTGCACGCCCTGGTCGATGGTGAGGATGACATTGAGGCCGTCGCGCGGGCGGACATCGGACTGGCGGTAGCCGGGGATTTCCTTGCGGTTGGCATCGCGCACGATGCGGCGCTCGCCCGGCACGCCGCGGAGGTAGGCATCCATGACGCGCTCGATCCCGTCCATGCCGGCTTCGATCTTGATCGGCAGCTTCCATTCGGGGTTGCGCTGCTCGATGCTGTTGGCAAAGCCGATGATGTGGCTGCCTTCATGGCCGTTGGGATAGACGCGGAGGCTGCGCTCCTCGAAGATCAGGCACCGGGTTTTGAGGCGCCGGAGTTCTTGTCCGATGGGATCGGGCAGGTCGTTGACCAGAAGCTGGTAGCGGGCGCCGGGGTGGATGTAGGCGGCGAGCTGTTCCGGGGACCAGCCCAGCGCGGTGGCAATGGCGGATGCCTCGGCCGGGCGTTCGGCGGCGATTTTGCCGTCGATCCTGAGATCGGTCACGGTGACGGTCTGGGCCATGATCCGTCCGCGGGCATCCAGAACACTGCCCCGCCGCGGTGCCTGGGGGACAATGTCGGTGTGCATCCGCATGGCCTTGTCACGGTAAAAGTCATGCCTCACCAGCTGGAGCTGGATCAGCCGGGCGGAAATGACCGTGAACCCGCAGGAGAAGAGCAGGATGACGGTCAGGGCGCGGGTCTGGGCGGGGGACGTCATGGGTCAGGGTAGTTGCGGCCCCCGCGCCATGACCGATTCCGGGCGCCGTGCCGGGGTGGGGGCATCGAGCACCGCGACTTCGGGATGGTTGATGTCCACCAGGCCCAGCCGGAAGGCCGCCACCTGGCGCTGGAGCTGGGCGGGGCTTTTGCCGTGCTGGATTTGCACCGCGAGGGCGTTGTTGCGGCCGCGCACCTGGTCCAGCACGGTCTCCAGTTTTTTGATTTCATCCGCGGCATTCATGGTGCGGATGTGGAGGAAGACGAAGACCAGGCCGAAGGCGGTGAGGATGCAGCAGACGGCCACCAGTTTCCACAGGCTGCGGAACTGGATGGTATTGGCGGCGCGGCGTCTGTTGCGGCCCATGGTCAGTTGCGGGTGGCGGCACGCAGGCGGGCGCTGCGGGCGCGGGGGTTGGCGTCGGTTTCTTCCTCCGTGGGAAGCCAGCGGCCCACGTCATGAAAATGGAATTCCGGGTTCGGCGTTCCGAAAGGCGAAGCCGGCCCGCGCAGTTCCGCCGTGCTGTGGCGGGTGAGAAATGTTTTCACGCGGCGGTCCTCCAACGCATGGAAGCTGATGATGGCGCAGCGTCCGCCGGGGCGCAGTGCAGCGGGCAGAGCGTGCAGCGCCTGCTCCAGCGCGCCGAGTTCATCATTCACCTGGATGCGCAGGGCTTGGAAGGTCTTGGTGGCGGGATGGATGCGGCGGTCCCGCCGCCCGCCCAGTGCGGCCTCCACCACGGCGGCCAAATCACCGGTGCGGGTGAATGGGGCCGCGGTACGCCGCCGCACCAGAGCCCGGGCAATGCGTCCGGCCTGGGCTTCTTCGCCATATTCCCGAAAAAGCCGGGCCAGCTCCGGCTCGGTCCAGCTATTGACGATGTCTGCGGCAGAGACCGGGGACTCCGGGTCCATGCGCATGTCCAGCGGGCCATCATGCGAAAAGCTGAAGCCCCTCGCCCCCTCATCGAGCTGGGGCGAGGACACGCCCAGGTCCAGCAGCACCCCGTCAAAGGGTCCTGCTTCCCGGGCCACGCCGGCCAGTGAGCCAAAGTTCGCTTTCATCAAAATCAGTCGTTCCCCGAATTCTTCTTTCAGCGCCGCCGCTTCCGGTGACGCCAGGGCCGCGGGGTCCCGGTCGAGGGCCAGGACCGCCGCACCCGCACGCAGCAGCGCGGCGGTGTGGCCGCCGCGGCCAAAGGTGCCATCCAGCATCCGGAGTTCCGGAGCCGGGCGGAGCGCCTCCACCACCTCGTTCAGCAGGACCGGGCGGTGGCGCACGTCACATGACTTTGATGCGCAGCCCGGGTTCCCGTGCCGGCCGTCGCAGGCCGATGAGCTGGTAGGCATTTCTCCGGGGCAGCAGCAGCGTGCCTTGTCCTTGCATCGTCCCGCTGCTGTCCTTGTGCAGAGAAAATCCCACCGGGAACTTTCTGCGGCTGCAGGATTTCGCTTCCATGATTTAAGGGGTGGCGTCTTCCTGTTGGTCGTGCCCGTTCGGTGCCAGCGGTGGCCGGGCCAGCCCCCGCTCAAATTGTCCGCATTGCTGCGCCTGGATCATGTCCCAGGTGCGGTTGAGCCGCTCGCGCAGGCGGCGCCGGTGCGCCAGGCCCGCGCGTTCGCGGTGTTCGAACGCGCTTTCCGCGGACCAGGTGATCATCCCCGCACCTCCCGCATCACCTGCTCCACCGTGGGCACGCCGCCGTCTTCGCGTCCGTGCGCCTCGGGTTCACGCAGTTGGAAATGATCGCCCGCGCCCACCAACACCGCGCTCCGCACCAAGCCGGCCCAGGCGCGCAGTTCCTCTTTCAGGCCCACACGGTGCTGCGTGTCGAGCTGCAGCATCTGGCCCACGGCAAAAAGCCGGTTCAACTTCACCCGCCGCGGATCATCCAGCGCCGCATCCGCCAGGCGCTCGAACTCTCGGGCAAAATACGAGCCCGGAAACACCCGCAGCATCCGGCCCACCGGCCCTTCCGCAGGCACGGCCACCAGCCGCTCTTCAAATCCCTCACCACGCCATTCCTTGGGCACAGTCAGCCGCCCCTTCTCATCGAAGGCGTGCGTGAACGTGCCCATGTAGGGAAGTGATGCGCCCGGGTTCATGAAATTCTGTAACGAATGACCCCTTTCAGGGCCATAACGCCCCCTTTTAAACCACATTGACCCACTAATCGTCAATCTGATTCATAAATTCTTCATTTGGCGCTACTTCCCTCGCTTTCTCTGTTCTGAACCGAAAATCCTTCTTAATTCATTCTACAGCCCACATTTGCCCGTAATGTCGGGCAAAACGCACGAAATCTCTCATCCCGCCTTGGGCCGTAATTGCACTCGCCATCAGACCCGGCTCCCGCCATCTTGTGAGCCACCCACCCCGCTGCGCCTATGTTCTCCGACATCTTCGAATTCATCCAAAAAGGGGGCATCTTCATGATTCCCCTCGGCCTGGTCTCCGTTGTCTCCCTGGCCTTCATCCTCGAACGCGGCCTCGCCCTGCGCCGCTCCCTCATCATCCCCCAATCCCTCCTCAACACCATCACCCGCCAGCGCCTCGGTGGCGAGGTCACCGAGCTGGAACATCTCGCCGCCCCCGGCACCACCACCCTCGCCCGCCTCGTCCGCGTCGCCCTCGAACACCTCCCCTGGTCCAAATCCGAAAACATGGAGGCCGTGCAAACCCAGGCCCGCACCGAAATCTCCGCCATGGAACGCGGCCTCGTCGTCCTGGAAATCGCCACCGGCGTCGCTCCCCTCCTCGGCCTCCTCGGCACCGTCTCCGGCCTCGTCGGCATCTTCCAAAGCATCGGCACCGAAAGCATCGCCACCCAGGGCATCCTCATCGCCCGCGGCATTGCCGAGGCCCTCAACACCACCGTGGCCGGCCTCGTCATCGCCATCCCCTCACTCATCGCCCACAGCTATTACAGCAAGAAAATCGAGGCCATGTCCGCGGAAATGGAAAGCGCCATGATGGACCTCCTCACCCGCCTCTACCTCCGCCCCCTGGCCGAGGAAGCCCCCGCACCCCCCGCTGCCGACGCCGCCTCCGAAGCCTCCTGACCGAGACTCCCCACCCCGCGCCCGCACCCCTCCGCCATGCGCTTCTACACCCGCAGCAAACGGCCCCTCTCCATCAACATCGTCTCGTTGATCGATATCCTCACCATCCTCCTCATCTTCTTCATCGTCACCACCCAGTTCAAAAAAGCCGAACCCGAGGTCCAGATCAAGCTGCCCGAGTCCACCACCGCCACCGAGGAACAGCGCAGCGAGGAGCCGGTCATCATCTACGCCACCAAAGACCAGAAAATTTTCCTCGGCGAACGCGAAATCCCCCTCCCCGTCCTTGCCGCCGAGCTGCAAAAAATCAAAGCCTCCGCCAAGTCCCCCGTCTTCGCCCTCAAAGCCGATGAAGGCGTCCCCCTCGGCTTCTTCGTCAAAGTTCTCGACGCTTCCAAAGAAGCCGGCCTGGCCGACCTCTCCCTTTTCACCGAGCCCGCTCCCAAACCTTGAACAGGAGCCAACGGAGGCAGCAGAGCACGGCATGCATCCACTCTACGCCACAGCCACCTCGCTAACCGCAAAATGCATCGGGGCGGCCATCGAAGTCCACCGGGAACTCGGCCCGGGATTGATGGAGTCCTATTACGAGCGCTGCCTTGTCCATGAACTCCAGCTTCAGGGCCTCTCGTGCCAGCAGCAAAAACGGGTGGCCCTCACCTACAAGGGCTTGGCAATCGACGAACCCCTGCGCTTTGACGTGCTGGTCGAAGACTGCTTGCTGATCGAATGTAAGGCAGTCGAGAACCTGCTTCCTATCCATAAAGCCCAAGTCATGACTTACCTCAAACTTCTTAAAGTTCCCCTGGGCCTACTGATCAATTTCCACGAACCTCTCCTGAAGAACGGCATTCACCGGCTGATTTTGCCTGGCGCGAACAAACCCTGATTGCCTTGCTCCGTTTCCTCCGTTAACTCCTGTTCCACCATGATCCTCCCCATCGTCCGCTACGGCCATCCGGCGCTCCGCCAGAAGGGGCGCCGCATCGACACCATCACCCCGGACATCCGCCGGCTCGCCGAAGACATGATCGAAACCATGCGCGACGCCCACGGCGTCGGCCTCGCCGCCCAACAAATCGGCCAGGCTATCCAGCTCTGCGTCATCGAGATCACCCCCGAGTTCCACAAAGAACGCCCCAGCCGCAAATGGATTGCGGACAAGGAAACCGATCCCCTGGAGGGAATGCCCCTCGTCGTCCTCAATCCCATCCTCACCTTCACCAAGAAAAAGGAAACCGGCGTCGAAGGCTGCCTCAGCTTCCCCGGCATCAGCGCCGATATCAGCCGGGCCTGGCGGGTCGGCGTCACCTATCAAGACTTGGAAGGAAAGACCCACGCCTTCGATGCCGCCGGCCTCCTCGGGCGCGCCCTCCAGCACGAGGTGGACCACCTCAACGGCGTCCTCTTCACCGACCGCATGACCCCCGCCGACCGCGAGGAACTCCGCGAAGACATCGAAGCCATCCGCGAACAGGCCTGATAAGCTGTCTGGCTAAACGGGAGGACATCCCCTCTAAAATGAGGGGCCGACGTGGCAAAGCCTCGCGGGGGTGTGTGGTTTCCACGTTTGGCCATATTACAGGCATGCTGGCCTACGCCGCCCTCAGCCGTCCGGCACGGACAGCCTCCTGACCGCCAAGCAGCCCCCGCCTTCCCACTTTGCGCCCTTTGCGCCTTCGCGTGAGACTGTTATGAGCATCCTCCGGCACGGCATCCCAGCCGCAACACACAGGTTTCCCGTTGAATCGCCCGGAACCTGCTCCACTCTTTCCCCGTGCTGATCCGCGCCGATGCCCTGTTGACCATGGACCACCCCGCTGCCTTTGCGGGGGCGGTGCGCGTGCAGGATGCCGCCATTGCCGCCGTGGGGCCGGATTTGACTCCAGAGCCGGGAGAGGAAGTCCTCGACCTCGGCCGGTCCGTCCTCCTGCCCGGCCTGGTCAATGCCCACTGCCACCTGGACTACACCGCTTTCAAGGGCGCCATCTTCCCCGGGACCTCCTTCACGGAGTGGATCAAACGCATCAATGCCATCAAAAAGAGCTTCTCCCCCGCCGACATCCTCGGCTCCATCCAGGAAGGCTTCCGCCTCCTCCGCGCCTCCGGCTGCACCACCGTTTTCAACATCGCGGCCTATCCGGATATTCTGCTCCAGCTCCCCCGCCCCGCACTGCGCACCTGGTGGTTTTTGGAGCTGATCGATGTCCGCTCCCGCCTGGCCCAGGATGAAGTGCTGGCCGGCGCGCTGCAATTTTTCGAGAGCCGCCCGGATTGGCCCGGCGGATTCGGACTCAGCCCTCATGCTCCTTACACTGCCTCGGTGGAACTTTACCGCCTGGCCCGCCATTGCAGCGAGGCCATGGGCATGCCCTTCACCACCCACATCGCCGAGTCGGTGGAAGAACAGGAAATGTTCCTCCACGGAGAGGGTCCGCTCCACTCCTTCCTGCGCGATCTGGGCCGCCCCATGGACGATTGCGGCCAGGGCTCCGCCCTCTCCCATCTCCTGGAACACGGCCTCCTCAACGAGCACTGCCTGGCCGTCCACCTTAACTACGCCCAGGACTACGACTACGCCCTCCTCCGCCGACACCCCTTGCACGTCGTTCATTGCCCGAAATGCCATGAATACTTCCGCCACGGGCGCTTCCCTCTGGAACGCCTGCGCGATGCCGGCTGCACCATCAGCCTCGGCACCGACAGCCTGGCCAGCAACGACACCCTCGACCTCCGCGCGGAAATCCGCCAGGCCCGCTGGACCTACGGCGATATCCCGCAAATGGAATGGCTCCGCATGGTCACCACCCATCCCGCCCGCGCGATCGGCCTGGAGGGCCGCCTTGGCGTGCTCCGCCCCGGCGCCCTGGCCGACCTGGTGGCCTTCCCCTGGCCGGAAGCCAGCGATCCGGCGGAGTCCGTCATCCAATCCCGGGAAGAACCCATCCTTTTCATGGTCCATGGCCAAGTCATCAGCCCCGATTCCATGTCCACTGCCCCCACGCACGCCACATGAATTTAACACGACTAAAGCATCTGTTTATTCGGGAGGCATGAGCACAGGGATGACTTCCCGCTGGTGGCGGCGATAGACCCGGAAATCCCGGTCCACCGTCAGCACAGGCAGCCGGGGATGGCGCTCGCTGAGGCAAATCAGGCACAAATCCGCCAAATCCGGCGAGTGATCCGCATAGCGCCTGGTAAGGTTTTCCAGACGGGCCTGGCTGGAAGATAACTCAAAATCAACCCGCAGCATCTGGGTGTGCACCAGGCCCAGCACAAATGTCGCCGACTGCGTATGAAAGACGGCCTCGGCAAGCACCGCTTCACAAGTCAACAAAGGCTCATCCACCTGCCGCGCCAGCTCCACCGCCCAGGCATGATGGCTGTCACGCCGGTTGAGGAAGGCGACAATAAAGCCCGTGTCTGCAATCCCGGTCATTGGCGGGCGAAACCTTTGCGCCTGGAAAAACCGGAATCCCCCTCCAGGCTGCCGGCCAGCTTCAAAAAGGGCTTGGCCGGCTTGGCACCACGGGCCTTGTCCAAAGCTTCTTTGACCAGGCTGCTTTGGGACCGTCCCGTTGCACGGGACTGCTCCTGCAGCCAGAGGGCCAGGTCCTGCCGTAGTCGAATGGTCAATGTCGTGCCCATCAGCCAGAAATGTAAGACATCCGTCATGCCAGTCCGGCGGCAGGCTGAAGGCACACCAAGCTCTTCATCCGAATGCCCTTGGCCGAAATGGTTTCGTGTGCATTCGCCCTGGCCCGGCGCAGCACGGGATGCGCTCCGCTCTCCGCATCCAGGCGGACGCCGGCCTCTGCCACCCACCCGTGAGGGCACACCCTTTTCATGGCCAAGGGCGCCCGTTGCTGATTAGCTCTTCCTGTCCATGACCTTCGAAGCTTGGCTCCAGCAGGAACTCCAGCACGACCAGGCGTCCGGCCTGGAACGGCGGCTCTCCGTTCTTCCGCCCGGAGTGCACTCCTTCTCCAGTAACGACTACCTCGGCCTCGCCTCCCATCCGGCTCTGAAAGAAGCCGCCGCCCGCGCCCTGGCCGTTGGCCCGCTCGGTGCTCGCGCCTCCCGGCTTCTCTCCGGGAATTCCAAATATCACGAGGTGCTGGAAGAAAAGCTCGCCGCCCTGAAGCACACGCCACGCGCCCTGGTTTTCCCCACCGGCTATGCCGCCGCTTGCGGCACCATCCCCGCCCTGGCCGGGCCCGGGGACACCGTCGTCCTTGACAAGCTGGCCCACTCCTGTCTGCTGGATGGCGCCAAACTCTCCGGCGCCACCCTCCGCGTCTTCGAGCACAACCAGCCGGATGCCCTGGAAGAAATCCTCCGCTGGACCCGCGAACACCAGCCCCAGGGAAAAATCCTCATCGTTACTGAATCCGTCTTCTCCATGGACGGCGACACCGCCCCTCTGGCCCGCATCTGCCAGTTGAAGGAACAATACGGCGCCTGGCTGATGGTGGATGAGGCCCATGCCACCGGGGTCTTCGGTTCCGACGGGCGCGGCCTCTGCGGCGAGCCCGGCGTGGCCGGACACGTCGAGGTGCAAATGGGCACCCTGGGCAAGGCCCTGGGCACCGCTGGCGGGTTCATCGCCGGCTCCGGCGCACTGATCGATCTGCTGCTCCAACGGGCGCGCACCTTCCTCTTCACCACCGCCACGCCCCCGGCACTGGCCTCCGCAGCGGCGGCGGCCGTGGACCTGGCCCGCGGCAAAGAAGGCCATGAGCTGCGCCTCCGCCTGGCCCGCCTGCTGGAACACCTGCGCCACTGCGCACCCTCCCTGCCGGTGCACAGCCCGATCATTCCGGTGCACATTGGCAGCGAGTCCGCCGCCGCCGCCCGCGCCGCCGCCCTCCTGGATTCCGGCTTCCACGTTCCCGCCATCCGCTATCCCACCGTGGCCCGCGGCTCCGCCCGGCTCCGCATTTCCCTGACTGCCGCCCACCGGGAAGAAGACATCACCGCGCTGGCCAAAGCCCTGCAAAAGTCAGGAAACCTCTAACGCAGAGGCGCAGAGACGCGGAGGAGAACAAAGGTTTTCCTCAGGAGCGGCGGGCGGCTGATTCAGGGACAAGCTGTGTCGTTTTCGGCGGAAGAATCCCCCAGATTGCCTTTTTTCTCTGCGTCTCCGCGCCTCTGCGTTAACCCCCGCTCAACGGGCGGGCGATCAAGCCCATCATGGGACGCTTGGCCTGGACCAGGCCCGGCGCCACTTCCTCGCTCTCCAGATACGCCCCGCGCAGCATCTCGATCTTGGCATCGATGTTGTCGATGTGGTGCAGCAGCCAGCCCTCCGGCGTCTTCGGCATCACCGGAGAGCCGAATTCCAGCTCCCCGTGGTGGGAAACGATCAAATGCAGCAAATGGTCCCGCACCAGGTCCGGAGACGGCTTGCCGTCGGGCGCGAAGGCCGCCGGGTCCTTTTGTGAGGCCTCGTGCCAGAGCCGGTTGGCGACTTCCACCCCGATCGTGATGTGGCCGATCAGCTCACCCTTGCGCACCGGCTGGGAGGTGAACCCGGTCTCCGCATAATCGTTTTCCCACAGCTTGCCGATGTCATGGAACAACACCCCGCAGTAAAGCAAGTCGGGCGTCACTTCCTCATAAAGCGGAGCCAGGGCGATGGCGCAGCGCAGCATCTGCGCGGTGTGCTCCAAGAGGCCCCCGCGCCGGGCATGGTGGTAGCTGCGCGCGGCCGCGGCGCGCTTCCATTTTTTCTCGTAAGACTCCAGAGCCAACAGTGCCACGGTCCGGAGCCTGGCATCTTGGAGCGAGCCAAAAGTCTCCTGGAAGAGCTTCCAGTCCAGTGCCAGCCGTTCCTGCCGCTCCGGTGTGCCCGCCAACAGCGCGTCGGACTGCGCGTCGGTCAGCGCCTCCAATTCCGGCTGGTTCACATTCAGCCCGTAGTCATTGACCAGGAAACGCCCGCTCAATTCCGCCACATCCCCTTCCCGGCTTTGCTGGAGGTAGGTAAAAGCCTGGGAGTCCGACCAAATCTTGAACTTCACCCGCGCCGTGCTGTCCGCTGCTTCCAAATCGATGAACGGCTTGCCCGCCGCCGTCCGCCCCTCGCGGATGCCGGCCAATTGGATATAGACCGATTCCACGGAAGAGTCTTTCGACCCGTTGAGTTTGCGGACCAATGCTCCAAGGGTAACCGGTGCCATGGCCGGATGCTAAACACCCCAAAAGCCGAGGCAAACAGGAAGAACGCAAAGGGACGCGAAGAAGAATGGCCGGATGCGCAGCGGATCGCGGCACTAAATGGCAATCCCCAACCACGGAAGGCAGTCCTCAGAGTTGCTTCCACGCCTCTTCGCGTCCCTTCGCGCCCTTCCTGTTCAAATCCTCAGGCGTCCGGGAACCAGACGTAGAGGAACAAATAAACCAGCACCCCGGTCACCGAGACATACATCCAGACCGGAAAAGTCCAGCGGGCCAGGCGCTTGTGTTCCTCGTAGCGTCCCTTCACCGAGAGAAAGATCGTCCTCAGAATCATCGGCAGATTGACCATCGCCAGAAGAATGTGGCTGATCAGCATTACATAATAAAAAACCTCGACCGGCCCGTCTGCCCCCAGCTTGGTGTGGACGCCCTTGACCGCGATCTTGTGGCCCACGTAACCGATGAGAAAAAGGGAGGATGTGACAAACGCCGCCGCCATCAGCAGGCCGTGGGACTGCTGCTGCCCGCGCTTGATTTGAACGTAACCCGCCAGCAGCAGCAGCGTGGTCAGGCCATTGAGGCAGGCATTGATCAGTGGCAGGTCGGAAATGGTCATGCGCGGAAGTATCGGTGGATTCACTCGCCATGCAAGGCCCGCAAGCGCTCCGCCACCCGCTCCGGCGCATCCGCCGCCAGTCCCTCAAAAAATCCCCGGATTTCCCCCCGCGCATCGACCACTGCGAGCATCGTCCCGTGGATCACCTGGTCGCTCCCCTCCACCGGCTGCACCGCCGTAAGAAATCCCTCCTTCACCACCCGCAGGATGGCCTCCGGCTCACCGGTCAAAAACAGCCAGCGCCCCTCCTCCGCCCCGTTGCGGCGCGCATAGTCCTGCAGCACCTCCGGCGTGTCCCGCGCCGGGTCCACGCTGAGGCTGACCAGGCGGGCATTCTCCAAATCCCGGACGCGCTCCTGGATTTCTGCCATCCGCCGCGTGATCACCGGGCAAGGTCCCTGGCAGTTCGTGAACACAAACCCCGCCACCCAGACCTTCCCCCGCAGCGTCTCCAACGTCACCGCCCGCCCCTCCTGGTCCACCGCCTCAAATGCCGGAGCCGGACGCCTCACCCCCTCCAAATTTGCCGCGGAAGCCGTCCGGGCCTTCTGCAAATGCCGGTAGCCCGCATACAAATTGACCAAGAGCAACACGCCCGCCGCCGCAATTCCCAACGCCAGTCCATATTTCACGATCACACCAGGGGCCGGTATCATTCGCGTAAAAATTACCCCCTCCCCCATCCCGGCGCAACTCCTGCTCCCCTTCGCCCCGAGGCCTTTTTCCTTGCACTGAACGCCACTTTGGAAAGACTTCCGGCACCCCTCCCCGCCCCTATGTATTGGCAAACTGCATGGCACCCATTCCACACGGCTGCGCTCGCCGCCGCCGCCTGGCTCATCGCCGCCCCCGTGCCTGTCTGCCGTGCCCAGGACACTCCGCCTCCCCAAGCTCCCGGCCCCCTCGAAATCCAGGCCATGCTCGATGGCCTGCTCACTCCGGCCGAAACCTCCGCCTCTGCCCTGCCAGAAGACGAACTTGCCCTCCCCTCCACCCGCCCCGTCCCTCTCCCCCCCTCCCAGGACACCTCCCTTTTCAACCCCGATCCCGGCGCCCACGCCGACCCCGCCACCCTCCCCGAGTGGAATCCCCCCGAACTCCTCGACCTCCCCGACTACGGTTTCGAGCCCCTCCCGGAAGGACTCGAACTCCCCCGCGACGGCACCACCCTCACCAAACGCAAGCTCGCCAAATTCAAAAACCGCGACTCCTTTCTCGAAGAAGGCCTCCCCGCCCACACCGAGCGCGCCCCCAGCCGCTGGAGCATCCCCTTCCAAGTCCGTGACCGCTACGAAAACCGCCAAACCGCCGAGACCCCCTTCGAAGACCCTCTCCCCTGGCTCTGGCACCCCTACCGCCAAAGCCGCCTCAAAGGTGATGTCCCCATCATCGGCGAAGACATTTTCCTCCGCATCGCCGCCACCAGCTTCACCGAATTCGAGGTCCGCTCCCTCCCCGTTCCCAGCGGCATCAGCACCGCCAACGCCCAGAGCTCCGAATTCTTCGGACGCGGAGACATCTACACCGTCCAGCAGAACTTCCTCCTCACCCTCGACTTCTTCCAAGGCGAGACCGAAGTCTTCAAACCCGTCGTCTGGCAGCTCCGCCTCCAGCCCGTTTACAACGTCAACTACACCGAAACCCGCGAGACCAACATCCTCCAGCCCAACCCTCTGGGCAGCGCCTCACCCCAGCCCGGCGGCACTCTCCCCATCGACCCCGGCGGCGGCACCGGCCCCGGCGCCATCGATGACTTCCTCAACGACAACCTCACCCCCCTCGACGGCCAGTCCGGCACCGATTACACCGCCCGCCTCCGCGACAAATGGGCCCTGCAGCAGGCCTGGTTCGAACTCCACCTCCTCGACCTCACCGACTCCTACGACTTCATCTCCTCCCGCGTGGGCTACCAGCAGCTCAACAGCGACTTCCGCGGCCTCATCTTCAACGACACCAATCTCGGTTTCCGCCTCTTCGGAAACGCCGAAAACAACCTCTGGCAATACAACTTCGCCTACTTCGACATGCGCGAAAAAGACACCAACTCTGAACTCAACACCTTCGACAACCGCAACCAGGACATCTTCATCGCTAACCTCTACCGCCAGGACTTCATCGTCCCCGGCTACACCGTCAGCCTCAGCGGCCACTTCAACTTCGACAACGGCGTCACCCACTACGACCGCAACGGATTCATCGCCCGCCCCGCCCCCATCGGCACCGTTGCCGAACACGACGTCCGCGCCTACTACGCCGGATTCGCCGGCGAGGGCAAAATCGGACGCGTCAACATCTCCCATTCCTTCTACCAGGCCTTCGGCACCGACACCCTCAACGGCATCGAGGGCCAGGAATCCGAAATCAACGCCCAGTCCGCCCACCTCGAAGTTTCCTACGACCGCGACTGGATCCGCTACAAAGCCGCCTTCTTCTATGCCTCCGGTGACAGCGACCCCTTCGATGGCAAAGCCAACGGCTTCGACACCATCGTGGACAACCCCAACCTCTTCGGCGGCCCCTTCAGCTACTGGGTCCGCCAGGGCTTCAACCTCGGCGGCACCGCCGTCAACCTCAAGACCCGCAACTCCCTCGTCCCCAACCTCCGCACCAGCAAATTCGAGGGCCAGTCCAACTTCGTCAACCCCGGCGTCTTCATCTGGGGCGTCGGCTCCGACATCGAGCTCACCCCCGAAACCCGCCTCTTCCTCAACGCCAACTACATCCGCTTCGCCGACACCAGCGCCATCAAGCAAACCCTCTTCACCAACCAGGCCCGCCATGATGTCGGCTACGACCTCAGCCTCGGCATCATCGCCCGCCCCCTCCTCACTGACAACGTCATCATCACCTCCGGCTTCGCCGCCTTCGTCCCCGAACAGGGCTACCGCGACATCTACGACCAGAATCGCGAGCCCGTCCCCGGCTACGACGACCAGTATCCCGGCGAAAACCCCGACTTCCTCTACAGCGCATTCGTCTCGCTGACCCTCACCTGGTAATCCCGATGAAGCGCCTTCCGATTTCCCCCTGGCTTGGCCGTCCTGCCCCAGTGCCTTCCCTGCCCCTCTTCTGTCTTCTACCTTCTATCTTCTACCTTCTTTCCCCCTTCTGCTTCTCCGCTCCCGCCGCCCCTCCCACCTTCGCGGAAGAACCCAAGCCCCCCTCCGCCCCCCTCCCCGCCCGCAACGCCATCGACCAAACCCGCGCCGAGGCCCACGCCAAAAGCGTCGGCTGCATCGAATGCCACGCCGGCATCGAGGACATGCACTCGTCTCCCCAGGTCGTTCTCGGCTGCACCGACTGCCACGGCGGCAACCCCTCCCCCGGCCTCACCCAGGACCAGGCCCACATCCACCCCCGCCACAAAGAATTCTGGAAATCCTCCGCCAATCCCGTCGATTCCTCCGTCCTCCTCAACCACGAGGACCCCGCCTTCATCCAGTTCGTCAACCCCGGCGATCTCCGCGTCGCCCACATCGCCTGCGGCACCTGCCACCAGGACATCATTGACAAAGTCGGCCACAGCATGATGAACCACGGCGCCATGCTCTGGGGCGCCGCCCTCTACAACAACGGCAGCTACCACGAGAAAAATTACGTCTTCGGCCAGCACTACTCCATCAACGGCCAGCCCCTCTCCCTCCTCAGCCCCATCCCCGTCACCCCGGAAATGACCAAGGAAAAGGGCATCCTCCCCCGCCTCGACCCCCTCCCCCGCTACGCCTTCTCCCAGCCCGGCAACGTCCTCCGCATCTTCGAAAAAGGCGGCGAACGCATCCCCGAACTCGGCAACCCCAATCCCTTCGAGCCCCCCGGTCGCCCCGTCCGCCGCCTCTCCGAACGCGGCCTCGGCACCAACAACCGCACCGACCCCGTCTTCCTCGGCCTTCAAAAAACCCGCCTCAACGACCCCCTCCTCTCCTTCCTCGGTTCCAACGACCACCCCGGGGACTACCGCTCCAGCGGCTGCACCGCCTGCCACGTCGTCTATGCCAACGACCGCTCCCCTCACAACTCCGGCTGGTATGCCAAATACGGCCACCAGGGCCTCTCCTTCACCGCCGACAAATCCATCCCAAAAAACGAGCGCGGCCACCCCATCAAGCACCAGTTCACCCGCTCCATCCCCTCCAGCCAGTGCATGTCCTGCCACATGCACCAGGGCAACCTCTTCGTCAACCCCTACCTCGGCTACACCTGGTGGGACCAGGAATCCGATGGCGGCCACATGTATCCCAAGGAACAAAAATACCCCACCGAGATGGAGGTCACCCGCTCCACCCGCAAAAACCCCGAAGAAGCCGCCGTCCGCGGCCTCTGGGGCGACCTCGACTTCCTCGAAAAAGTCGCCGAACTCAACCCCAAGCTTGAACACACCCAGTTTGCCGACTACCACGGCCACGGCTGGGTTTTCCGCGCCGTCTTCAAAAAAGACCGCGAAGGCAACCTTCTCACCCGCGAGGGCGCCATGATCGCCCACGATGACCCCAAGAAATTCACCAAAGCCGTCCACTTGAAAGACATCCACCTCGAGCGCGGCATGCAGTGCGCCGACTGCCACTTCCTCGGCGATGTCCACGGCAACGGCCTCCTCTACGGCGAGCCGCGCAACGCCACCACCATCGAGTGCATCGACTGCCACGGCACCGTCGAAAAACGCCCCACCCTCATCACCTCCGGCAAGGGCGGCCAGGAAGACCTCAACAAAAGCTCCACCCCCTGGGGCCCCCGCTTCACCTGGGAAGGCGACCGCCTCTACCAGCAGTCCATCATGAGCCCCGACCTGCGCTGGGAAGTCCCCCAGACCCTCGACACCCTCGACCCCAAATCCCCCAGCTACAACGCCTCCTCCCGCTACGCCAAAACCCTCCAGCGGGACGGCAAGACCTGGGGCGATCTCCCCGCCACCTCCGCCCAGCGCAAAGCCGAACTCGCCCACGAACACGGCGCCGTCAACTGCCAGGTCTGCCACACCTCCTGGGCCACCAGCTGCTTCGGCTGCCACCTCCCCCTCAAAGCCAACAAATTCCAGCCCACCAACAAATTCGAAGGCACCGTCTCCCGCTTCTACACCACCTACAACCCCCAGGTCATCCGCGATGACGTCTTCATGCTCGGCCTCGATGGCTCCGTCAAAGACAACCAACTCGCCGTCATCCGCTCCTCCAGCGCCGTCATCGTCAGCTCCCAGAACGCCGCCCGCGAGTGGATTTACCACCAGCAGCAGACCATCTCCGCCGAGGGCTACAGCGGCCAGGCTTTCAACCCCCACTTCGCCCACACCACCAGCGGCATCGGCACCACCAAAAATTGCACCGATTGCCACCTCGCCGCCGCCGGTGACAACAACGCCTGGATGACCCAGCTCCTCGGCTTCGGCACCGGCACCGTCAACTTCTTCGGACGCTACGCCTACGTCGGCGTCGGCTCCAAAGGCCTCTACGCCGTCTCCTGGACCGAGCAGACCGAGCCCCAGGCAGCCATCGGCTCCTACCTCCACAGCCTCGCCTATCCCGACTTCTTCAAGCGCCACGTCGAGGCCGACAAACTCCACCTCCGCGAGGCCCACCACCACCACGGCCACGACACCCTCAAACAAGTCGGCAACATCCTCTCCGGCCAGCACGCCGATGTGGTCGATCTCGTCCAACGCGGTGAGTTCCTCTACACCGCTGCCGGCCACGGCGGCTTCGAAGTCGTCGATGTCGCCAACATCATGCAAAAAGGCTTTGCCGAACGCATCGTCACCGCCCCCTTTTCCCCCCTCGGCTGGAACACCTCCGTCAAAACCAAAAACGCCACCTCCGTCTCCCTCCCCAGCACCCTCGCCCTCGACCCCGCCCGCGTCCGCCTTCCGCAAAACGAAGAGCAGCCCATCCACATGCTCTACGCCTACGCCTACATCACCGATTCCGAAGAGGGCCTCGTCATGGTCAACGTCGCCACCCTCGTCGATGGCAACCCCCGCAACAACTTCCTCAAAAAAGACATCGTCTTCAACCCGGACGGCAAGCTCGCCGGCGCCACCCACTCCTTCGTCGCCGGCGCCCACATTTACGTCACTTCCACCCGCGGCCTCGCCATCATCGACATCGACACCCCCGAAAAACCCAAACTCGTTGCCGAAGTCGCCGATGGCTTCCTCAAAAACCCCAAATACGTCCAGCTCCAGTTCCGCTACGCCTTCATCACCGATGACGAGGGCCTCAAAGTCATCGACATCACCAACCCCCTCAAACCCAAGCCTCTCCCCCAGGCCACCGTCAAATTCGGCCAGGCCCACAAATTCTACCTCGCCCGCACCTACGCCTACGTCGCCGCCGGCCCCCAGGGCCTCGCCATCGTCGATATCCTCAACCCGGAAAAACCCAAACTCGATTCCTTCTTCACCGCCGGCGGCCAGATCAACGACCTCCGCGATGTCAAAATCGGCTCCGTCAACGCCTCCATGTTCGCCCTCCTCGCCGATGGCAAAAACGGCTTCCGCGTCGTCCAGATGATCTCTCCCGATACCGTCCCCGGCCACATGGGCTTCAGCCCCAAACCCTCACCCAAGCTCATCGCCAACTTCAAAACCAAAGGCCCTGCCCTCGTCGTCGGCCGCGGCCTCGACCGCGACCGCGTCGTCGATGAAACCGGCAACCAGACCGTCGTCTTCGGACGCCGCGGTTCGCGCCCCTTCCACCTGGATGAAATGGCCGCCTTCTTCCGCCACGGCTCCCACCAGGAAGCCCGCCGCGCCGGCACTGCCGCCTTCGGCCCCCTCTACTTCGTCGAAGACATCCTCTGGAACAACAACCGCATCGTGAAAGCCTCCGGCGCCGAGCTTCCCAAACCCCGCCCCTTCCAGTATAAACCAGAGCCCGAGGACAAAACCCCATGACCCCGCTCCCCTCCACCGCAGCGCGGGCATCCTGCCCGCGTCCGCAGGCGTCCCGCCTGCGTTCCCTGCTTCTTCCCCTTCATTTCTGCTTTCTGCTTTCCGCTTTCCCATTTTCTCTCTCCGCCCAGACCCTGACCGCTGCCGACGTCACCCTCATCGTCCGCCAAGCCGTCGCCCGCGCCCAAATCGTCTCCCCCAACAGCACCATCGCCGTCGTGGACCGTGAGGGCAACGTCCTCTCCGTCCGCGCCGCCGGCGCCGCCCCCACCGCCCAGCAAACCGGCGAGGCCATCTCCCGCGCCGGCACCGCCGCCTTCCTCAACAGCAACCAGAACGCCTTCACCACCCGCACCGCCGCCTACGTCGTCCAGGACAACTTCCCCCCCGGCATCATCAACCGCAACAACGGCCCCCTCACCGGCGTCAATTTCTCCCACCTCCCCTACTCGGACGTCAACCGCTTCCGCCGCCCCCCCTTCCCCGACTACAACGCCCTTCCCCTCTTCCCCGCCATCGGCACCCTCGGTGCCCCCATCCAGTTCACCTCCCTCAGCGGCTTCCCCGGCGGCGTCCCCCTCTACAAACAAGGCGTCCTCGTCGGTGGCATCGGCGTCGTCGGCGATGGCAACGACACCATCAACCCCGTCTCCGTCAACCAGCCGGACGTCGATGAAGACGTCGCCCTCGCCGGCCAGATCGGCTTCGCTCCCGCCGTCTCCATCCGCGCCAACCGCGTCTTCCTTGAAGGCATCAGCGTCCCCTACGTCAAGTCCTCCACCGCCCTCCCCAATCCTCTCCCCGCTCTCGGTGGGGCCGATGTCCCCGGCTTCCCCATCACCGCCTCCCCCCTCCCCGCCACCTATCCTTCCATCCCCAACGCCTATCCCCCCATCCCCGGCGCCGCCGATCCCATCCTCAGCGCCGCCGGCCTCATCGGCGAACTCCGCGCCCCGGTCATCTCCGATCCCGCCGCCGTCCCCGCTTCCCAGAAGCTCTCCGATGCCGATGTCCGCAACATCATGATCTCCGCCTACCGCCGCGCCCTCATCACCCGCTCCGCCGTCCGCAACCCCATCGGCGGCCCCACCTCCATGTGGATCGTCGTCGTCGGCCGCGGAGATGCCACGGTCGTTCCCAACGTCCGCCCGCCCATCCTCGGTGTCTTCAAAATGCCCGATGCCGTCACCCGCTCCTGGGACTTCGCAGTCGCCAAAGGCCGCACCTGCGTCGGCTTCTCCTCCAACGTCCGCGCCTTCTCCAGCCGCACCGCCGGCTTCCTCTCCCAGCGCTTCTTCCCCCCCGGCATCAACGGCACCAGTTCAGGGCCTTTCTTCGGGCTCCAAGCCACCTACTCCAACACCTCCATCGTCCCCGGCGACCTCCTCAACCCCTCCGCTTCCGCTCCCAACACCTTCTTCGCCAACGGCATCACCATTTTCCCCGGCGGCCAGCCCCTCTACAAAGGCAGCGTCCTTGTCGGCGCCATCGGCATCTCCGGGGACGCCATCGACCAGGACGACCTCGTCGCCGCTGCCGGCGCTGCCGCCACCCGGGCTGATGGCCAGGGCAGCTTTGTCCCCCCTCCCGCCATCCGTGCCGATGCCTTCGCCTACCGCGGCGTCCGCCTCCCCCTCGCCAAATTCCCCCGCCAGCCCGTCCGCTGAAAACCTGCCAGGCCGGCAACCTGCCGCCGATTGGAATTCCCCCCCGCGCCCGCTAGCCGGGAAAACCATTGCCCGCGGGGGCGGGCAAACCTAAGCTTTCTCCATGGTCCGCCGCGCCAGTTCCCGCACCAAGCCCTGGTGGGTCGCCGCATTCGCCGCCGCCGCCATCGCTGCCATCGGCGCCGGCTACGCCCTCTTCGGCTACCTCCAGGACCCCTTCCGCACCGTCCAACCCATCGATTTTGCCGCTTATCTCGACAACGCCCAGAGCATGCGCGGCAATGTCTATCGCGTGGAAGGATCTATCCAGCACGCCCTGGCCTGGGTCCCCACCCAGGGACGCCTCATCTCCGTCCAGGTGGACCAGTCCGGCTCCCGCCACTTCGCCGCCCTCTGGGTCCCCACCGGCTTCAACCACGTCAACGTGCAGAAAAACCAGCGCTACCGTTTCAAGGTCGAAGTCATGGACAACGGCGTGCTCAAAGTCCTGGACATGGGCAAATCATGAAAACCCTTGCTTCCGCCGCCCAGGCCGCCCTGCTGGCCGGCTTTTCACTAACCACTTCTTCCGCCCAGTCCCTGGACCAGGCGCTTTCCGAGGCCACCCGCCAGGGCGTGCAGGCCGGGCAGTCCGCCGCTCAATCCGCCGCCCAGCCCCCGGCCCAGCCGGCCGGCGCGCCCCCTGCTTCCGCCGCACCCGCTGACGGCTCCAGCCTGCTCGGCAAGGACCTTCCCTTCCTCGATCCCGGCAGCGAGATTCTCGCCTGGGACGGGAAAATGTGGAAAGTCACCAACAACCGCGTCTTCCGCGCCCGCTTCGAAAAATACCTCAGCGCCCCCGAGACCCGCTCCGCCGAAAGCACCGCCTACGAGCAAAAGCTCGAGGAAATCCTGCAAAAGCTCACCCCTGCCCGCGGACGCCCCGTGGACGTCAACGCCGCCTGGGCCCTCCTGCCCGAGGCCGCCGCCTACTCCCTCGACGCCCGCCTCTGCGATGCCTTGGCCGCCGCCGTCTATAACGCCTGGTCCGCCCAGCGGCAGGACAACAACCTCGCCCGCGCCAACCAGGCCCTCGAAAAAGCCCGCGAAAACACCTCCTGGAACGCCCAGCAGTCGGTCGAAAACAGCCGCCTCGGCCTCAATCCCCCCCAGGACGAAAAAGCCGCCGCCGAATGGATGCAGGAGCAGCAGATGCGCCGCAATCTCCGCATGCAGCCTTATCTCAGCCGCCTGGCCGAACTCGAAGCCATGATCAAGGCCAATCAGGTCAAGCGCGAGGTCACCGAACTCCAAAGCAAGATCGAATTCCAATCCCTCATCCTCCAGTTCTTCTTCCAGCGCCGCTTCCGCCATGTCCTCCTCGGTGCCGCCTTCTACCGCGGCCTCTTCAACGATGGCGACGGCAAGCTGCGCGTCGGCAGCGAGGCCGAGCAGATGATCCAGAAATACAGCGGCGTCCCCCCCACCCTCTCCGTCCTCGAATCCCTTGCCCTTGAGGCCATCCAGGACGTGCGCCAGGGTGTGGAAAGCTACCACTTCCTGCTCGAAAAGGAGGAACTGGCCGCCGCGGCCGACCGCCTGGCCGAATCCTTTGCCGTGGGGGAGAATCTCCGCGAAATCCGCGACCTCTCCCGCGATGACAAGCGCCGCTGCCTGGCCTTCATCCAGCAATCCAACCAGCTGCTCTCCGCCCTGGAAGTCAAAGACTACACCCGCGCCGAGGAACTCGTCACCGAACTCCGCGCCAGCGCCAAAGACTTCGATCCTTCCAAGCCGCTCGGCGCCATCCAGACCGCCCGCACCCTCAGCGGCATGCTCCTGGACAAGGCCCGCACCGCCGCCCTGAGCGGCGACCGCGCCACTTTCGAGCAGGAACTCAAAGCCGCCACCGAAATCTGGCCCCGCAACCCCAAGCTCGTCGAACTCTCCTCCACCATCTTCAGCCAGGCCGATGTCCAGCAGCAGGCCGTCATTGATTTCGACCGCTTGCTCAGCCAGAAAAACCACCGCCAAATCTTCGACGACAAAGTCCGCTTCATCGTCGCCACCGCCAATTACCCCGAGCGCGCCCAGAAGCTCGCCGCCATCCTCGAAGACATGCAAAAAATCGAAGGCTCCGTCATCCGCGCCCAGGAGGCGGCGAAAATGGGCGACCACCGCGGCGCCTGGGAAACCATCGAGCGCGCCATCGAGAAGCATCCCCAGGACCCCCGGCTGATCGAACTGCGCTCGGAATTTGCCACCGAAGCCGCCGACTACGTGCGCGCGCTGCGCAACGCGCGCCAGCTGGAGGACAAAGGCCAGATCGGGTCCAGCTTTTCTTGGTATCTCAAGGCCCAGGACGCCTATCCACCCAGCGAGTTCGCCCGCGACGGCATCAACCGCCTGGTTGAAAAAGCCCTGGCTGCCGCGGCAACCAGCAGTCCCCCCGCAGCCGGTGCCTCCACCCCCGCTGCTCCCTCCGGCACCACCGCCGCCCTACCCGCCCAGCCCTGAGGACAGCTCCGAAACGTTCGCGAGCTTTCCACGCTGTGTGCCGGCGCCTGCCGCCTTCGCGGGCGCTGGTGCAAAGGCCGGTCAGCGTTCCAGCGCCAGCTGGCCCTCGCCGCCTTGTTCAGGGTTGTGGAGGAACTCGAGGCGGAGGCGGGTGGTGCTGGCTTCGTGGCCGGAGGTGAACAAGGGCGGCAGCGGACGCCGCACCTGGCGGCGCAGGCGCCAGAGATCGCCCAGGGTGGGCACCACTGCGGCCCGGCTGCCTTCACGGGCGAAAAAGGGCAGTGGGCCAAGGCCCACGGCCATTCCAGCGCGGGCGGCGCGGGCGGCCAGTTCCCAGGGGACCAGATCTCCCTGCTCAATCAGGCCGATGTGCTGGAAAAGCGCCCGGCGCATGAGGAAAACCCCTCCGTCCAGCAGGCGGGGGTCCAGGCCCAGCCAGGCACGCAAGGCCCATCCGGCCCGGCTCCGTCCGCGCACCGGCACCGCGCGGCGGTGGTGCCCGGCCCAGATGTCGCAGTGTTCCAGCGCGGCGGCCATGTCCGCCAGGCCGGTCAAGTTCCACTCCCCGGGACGATCCAGCACCACCAGCACTTCCCCGCGGGCCCGCATCAGCGCGCTGCGCCAGGCCTCACCCAGGCCACGGGTGCGGGCGTGGCAGATGAGGATGAGGCGCGGCTCGCGGGCGCGCATGCGCTCAAGAATTTCCGGCGTGCGGTCCCGGCTGCCCCGGTCCACCACCACCAGCTCCCAATCCGGGGAAACCCGCGCGGCCTGCTGGCTCAGCACCCAAACGTCCTCGGCAATCGTCCCCTGCTGGTCATGCACCGGAACAATCAGGGAAACGTGCATGGATGCAATTTATCGCAACCCCAACCTGAAGACAAGCCTGGGAGGCGGTTTCAAGTTTGCGCGGGCGTAATTGCGTTTGGCAGCAAACAGAGGGAAGTTCCCAACGCCGCACAGGCACTCTGGCCTGTGCTGCGTTTGCAATTACCCCCGGTTTGCGCTTTCCAGTTTGCAGCTGGTTTTGTCATTTGGATTTTGGAATTTGTCCTTATCTTCCCGTCATGGCTTCGATTGATGATCTTCGCGCCACCGTGGCGCGGCTGCGCGGCCCGGGGGGCTGTCCCTGGGACCAGGAACAAACCCACCAGTCCATCCGGGCCCAGCTGCTGGAGGAGGCCCACGAGGTGCTGGAGGCCATCGATGCGTCCGACGACCCGCTGCTGCAGGAGGAATTGGGCGACTTGCTGCTGCATGTGGTTTTCCATGCACAGCTGGCGCAGGAGCGGGGGGTTTTCGGCCTGGAGGAGGTGATCCGCGGCATCAACGAGAAGCTGGTGCGCCGCCACCCCCATGTCTTTGGCACCACCGGGCCGCTCGATTCATCGGCCGCTGTTTTGGAAAAATGGAATGAATTGAAGCAGGCGGAGAAGCCGGCCCGCACGGGAACCTTCGACGGCATCCCGCCCTCACTGCCGGCGCTGATGCGGGCCCAGGAGACCCAGAAAAAGGCCGCGCGCGCCGGGTATGATTGGAAGTCGCCCGACGGCGTTGTGGCCAAGCTGCGCGAGGAATTGGCCGAGTTGGAGGCCGCCCGCCCGGACCCGGCGCAGGCCCATGGGGAATGTGGGGACCTGCTTTTCTCCATGGTCAATCTGGCCCGCCATTGGGGCATCGATGCGGAGCAAGCTTTGCGGGATGCCACGGCCAAGTTCCGGCGGCGCATCGAGCACGCCGAGGCCGCGGCCCGGGCCGGTGGGAGCGATCTGGCGGCACTGGACGATGCCGCGCGGGATGCGCTCTGGGAAGAGGCAAAACGAACCCTGGACCCGGACCAGAGGCAGCTTACCCGCAACGGGTAACCCACCCCCGAACGGGGACAGTTTACCCGCCTGAGGCGGGTAAACTGTCCCCAGGCTGGGTCGCCAGGTCTTGAGTGCCCGCATGTGGCCTTCCTCTGAAGCCATTCGGTTGCTGCCAAACGCAATTACCCCCCCGCCCCGCCTTGCAAGCGCGCCGGCAGGCCGCGCTTGCAAGGCGGGGCAGGGGGCGGGTAGGGTTTCGGGCGGATGTTTCAAATCATTTTCACGCCGCTGAGTTCATCGGAGATGTCGGCCCTGCCCAAGCTGCTCCAGCTGGAAATACTCAGCGAGTTCAACGTGCTGACGCCGGATTTTCTCGGGGAGAACCCGGAAAAATTCGGGGTGATCCGGCAGGAGGAGCGGACGCTCTACCGCTACCGGGCCAAGGACTGGCGGATCTACTTTGAGAAAACGGAAGAGGGCCTGACCATCCACCGGGTGCTGCACAAGAACACGCTGAAGGACTTCCTCTTCCGCTCCGCGTTGCCGGTGGCGGAGGATGAAGCGCTGCAGGCAAACCCCACGTTCTGGAAAATGATCGATGCGCCGCCCAAGCCCCCAGCTCCCGGCCATCCAGCGGAATGATGGGTGTGAGCGAGCTGGATGCCTCCTATGCGGCCGCCCGTGCCGTCACGCGCCACCACGCCAAAAGCTTCTATTTCTCCTCCATCGCCCTGCCGCCCGGCAAGCGCCGCCGGGCCTACGCGGTCTATGCGTTCTGCCGCCATCTGGATGATGTGATCGACCGGGCGGCGGATGCGGACCGGGCGGCGGATGGGCTGAAGGCGTTCACCGCCCGGGTTTGTGAGGGAATGGCCACGGAGGAGGACCGGGCCGCGCATCCCTGGCTGCCGGCATTCGAGGACACGACCCGGGCCTGTGCGATTCCGGCAGCTTGCTGCCTGGACCTGCTGCACGGGGTCTGCCTGGACCGGCGTCCGATGGAGGTGGAGACGGAGGCGGAATTGAAATCCTACTGTTATTACGTGGCCGGGGTGGTGGGGCTGATGATGACGCGCATCTTCGGCCTGGAGGACCGGAGCCAGGAGCCGCGGGCACTGGCCCTGGGTGAGGCCATGCAGCTGACCAACATCCTGCGGGATGTGGCGGAGGACCTGCGCCTGGGCCGGGTTTACCTGCCGCGGGAGGAATTGGCGCGCTTCAGCCTGGACCGGGCCTTCCTGGAGCGCGGGCAGGTGACGCCGGAGTGGCGGGCGTTCATGCGCTTCCAGATCGCACGCGCGCGGCAGGCCTACACGGCCTGTGAGCCGGGCATCGCCGCGCTGCCGGACGATGGCTCGCGCCGCACGGTGCGCCTGATGCGGACGATCTATGCCGGCATCCTGGATGCGATCGAGGCAGCGGGGGACGATGTATTCAGCGCGCGGCGCTCCGTGCCCTTTGCCCGGAAGTGCCTGCTGGCGGCACGGGTTTGGTTTTGAAAACAGCGGCGGCGGGCGTATGCTCCCCATTTCCATGAGCGCACGTGAACGGGCCGAGGCCATCATCGAGGAAATGAACCTGCTGCCGGAAGGCGAGGAGCGGTTCATGCAAATCATCCGCTGGGGCAAGAAGTCCCCCGGGCTGCCGCAGGAGCAGAAGACCGAGCAATTCCGGATCGAGGGCTGCCAGTCAATGCTCTGGATGGTGCCGGAATTCCGCGAGGGGCGGTGCCATTATGCGTGCGACTCGGATGCATTCATCACCAAGGGGGTGTCTTCCATCCTGTGCCATGTTTACAGCGGGGCGACGCCGCAGGAAGTGGTTGAACTTCCACTGGATTTCATGGAGCGCGCAGGCATCACCCAGCACCTCTCGCCTAACCGCTCAAACGGCCTGGCGCAGATCGGGCGCAGAATCCGCGAGTTTGCCGCCGCCCGGGTGGGCGGCTGAGGCCGCCGCGGCCAGATCGATGTGGAAAGCCGCACCGCCCTCCGGAGCGGAACCAACCGCGATGTGTCCGCCATGGGCGCGGACGATCTCCCGGGCAATGGACAGGCCCAGGCCCACACCCTCCTGGGACTGGCCGGGAATGCGGAAAAACCGCTCAAAAATCCGCCCACGGTAGTCTTCAGAAACGCCGGGCCCGTCGTCCTCTACCAGGAAGCGGACACCGCCTTCGGTGGGCCGGGCGCTGAGGCGGATGCGGTGGCGGGCGAACTTGGCCGCGTTGGCCGCCAGGTTGGCCAGGGCCAGGGGAAAGCGGGCCTCATCCGCAGCCACATCCGGCAGGCCGGGAGCGCAGTCCACCTGGATGTCCAGGGCGCGGGCGGCGGCGGCCTCCCGGAGGCCCTGGCCACAGCTTTCCAGCAGGGCTTCCGGACGGAGGGGCCGCAGGATCATTTGCTCGGACCCCGCCTCCATGCGGGAAAGATCGAGGAGGTTGTTGAGCGTGCGGAGCAGGCGCTCGCAGTCCTCCATGGCGGTTTGGAGCATTTCATGCTGTGAGGGGGAAAGCTCGCCGTATTTGCGCTCCAGGAGGAGGTGCAGCATGATGCGGATGCTGGTGAGGGGAGTCTTGAGCTCGTGGCTGACGGTGGCCAGCTGGCTGGTCTTCATGCCGTCCAGCCAGCGGTAGCGGGTGACATCCAGCAGGACGACGGCCAGGGTGCTCTCGGCGATGGCGGTGCCATCGGGGTGGCGGAGGTGGAGAATGCGGGGGAGGAAGTAGAGTTCATCCGTGCCGGCGCGCAGGTAGATGGCGTCCTGGAGGCGCTCCGGGAGCACATGCTGGCCGCTGCGGCGCGCGCGCGCCAGGAGGCGCTGGAGCACGGGGGGAAGGGCCTCGCCCGCTCCCAGGCGGTGGAGGAGGGATTCGGCGGCAGGGTTGAGTTCCACCAGGCGGTCATCGGCACCGAGGAGGAAAACCGGGGTGGGCAGGGCGCGGAGCAAAGCGTAGTGGCCGCGGGCCAGGGTGGCCAGGCGCTCTCCGCTTTCCTTGAGCAGGCTGCGGATGCGGGCAGCCAGGGTGTTGATGGCGCGGGCCAGGCGGCCAAGTTCATCCGGAGCGCGGGCCTCGATGTCCGCGCGGAAGCCCTGGTGTTCCATGGCTTCGACCTGGGCGACGATGGTCTCGAGGGGGTCGAGCACGGCGCGCCCGAAACGGCGGAAGGTGAGGAGGGCGACGAGGCCGGAGGCGATCAGGCAGACCAAGACCACGGAACTGACCTGGTCCAAGCGCTCCTGGACCCGGGCCAGGGTTTGGCGCAACTGAATGTCTTGCGCGGAACCGGCCGAGCTGGCCGCCTTCGCGGCCAGTTCCATTTCCAGCCGCTGGAAGGTTCCCAGAGTAAAGAGGAAGGTGGCCAGCAGGAGCAGAAACAGGACCAGGGTCCCCAGGCACATCCTCCAGCGCAGCATGATGGATTCTCCGGAAAAGCCGCGTCAGGCGATCTTCATCCGTTTGCGCTTGCGGTAGAGCGTGGCGGGATCGATGCCCAGAGTGCGGGCGGCGGATTCCATGCTTTCGGCCTGTTCCAGGACTTTGCTGATGTGCTGGCGCTCCAGTTCGTCGAGGGTGACCATGGCGCCGGGACGGACATCGACGGGTTCGGCGCGGCGGAGGGACTCGGGAAGATCGTCCAGGTCCACTTTGGGGCCGCGGGAGAGGATGGCGGCACGCTCGATGACATTGCGCAGCTCGCGGATGTTGCCCGGCCAGGAGTAGCGCTGGAGGCAGTTCATGGCCTCCAGGGTGAAGCCCCCGGGCTGGCGGGAAAGCTGGCGGGTGAAGAAGGAGAGGAATTTCCGGGCCAGGCGCGGGATGTCCTGCGGGCGGCGGCGCAGGGCGGGGACTTCCACGGAGATGACATTAAGGCGGTAGAAGAGGTCCTCGCGGAAGCGTCCAGCGCGGACGGCCTCATGAAGATTGCGGTTGGTGGCGGCGATGATGCGGACATCAGCCTGGCGGGTGCGGTTCTCGCCGACGCGCTCGTAGTGCTTTTCCTGGAGCAGGCGGAGGAGCTTGGGCTGGATTTCCAAAGGCAGCTCGCCGATCTCATCGAGGAAGAGCGTGCCGCCGTGGGCGGCGGCCACTTTGCCCCAGGCCTCTTTGACCGCCCCGTTGATGGCGCCACGCGCGTGGCCGAAAAGCTCGCTTTCCAACTGCTCCCCGGAAAGGCTGGCGCAGTTGACCGTAATGAACGGGCGGCTTTGCAGGGGGCTGCGGCGGTGGATTTCCTGGGCCAGGACACTTTTCCCGGTGCCGCTCTCTCCCAGCAGCAGGATGGAAGCGGCGGTGCCGGCAGCGCGGAACAGGACATCGTAGGCCTCGCGAATGCCGGGGTCATCGGACTCGAAATCGCTCTCGGGGGATTTGTCGGCCACCTCGGTTTCCAACTCGGTGATGCGGCGCTCCAGGCGGCGGGTCTGCTCAACCCGCCCGACAATGCGGCGGAGCTGGTCGGGAGTGAAGGGCTTCTCCAGATAGTCAAAGGCGCCGCGCTGCATGGCTTGGACTGCGGTCTCAACGGTGGCGTAGGCGGTGAAGAGGACGACGGGAAGGCCGGGGAAGGCCTCGCCGATTTTTTCCAGCACGGCCAGGCCGTCTTCATCTCCCAGGCGCAGGTCCAGAAAGGCGAGGTCGTATTGGTCCTCCTGGAGTTTTTGCAGGGCTGCGGAAGCACTGTCCGCAGCAGCGGGCTCATGCCCTTCCGCTTGCACAGCCAAGGATGTGGAATGGCGGATGGACTTTTCGTCGTCGATGATAAGTATTTTCACTGGTGGTAAGTTTAGCACAAATCCGGCGATTTGCAGGCCGCAGGATGAATTTCCTAGGCAAAGCGCAATCCACAAAAAGTGCTCTGAATCGATTAAAGTGCAATACGCAGAATACTGAAATTGCAAAACGCTTCGTATTGCAAAAAATTTGAACTGATTATTGCATTATGCAATAATCAGGGAGTAGTTCGGCCTCAGGAGGGGGAACTTTTGCGAATCATCTCGGGCGTTATGTCCAGCCGGGAGGTGGTGCGCCGGAGCACTTTCTTGGAGGGCAGACGGAGGATGCGGTTGACATCCTCAGAGGAAAAGGGCTTTTGCAGGAGGTAGATGGGAGAACCATCGAATTCTTTGAGGAATTCATCGAAGTAGCCCGGAGGGTGGCCGCTGATCAGGACCAGCTTCATGTAGGGCGGGGTGGCGTAGCCGCGGAGGATTTTAATCATCTCACGCATGCAGGTGATGCCGTCCATGCCGGGCATGGTGTAATCCACAAAGACGAGCGTGGGCAGATCCCCGGCGGCCATGCGCTTGATCGCGTCCTCGGCATTGGAGAAGCGGTCGGTTTCGACATTTTGCAGCTTAAGAAGCTGGGCGACGGCGGAGCGGACCATGTCGTCGTCGTCAATGAGGAAGGCCCGCTGGGGCATGTGGGCAGTGGAGGGGGGAGGCTCGTGGGCGGCGGCGGCTTCGGGCGCGCTGCTTTGTTTCTCTTCCGGCAGGCAAGGCCAGGCAAAGGTGACGGTGGTGCCGGAGCCTTTTTCGGAATCGATCCGGATTTCCCCGGAATGCTGCTTCATGATGCTGAGGGCCAGGGAGAGGCCCAGGCCGGTGCCGGCGCCTTTTTGCTTGGTGGTGAAGAAGGGCTCGAAGATTTGGCGGAGGTCGCGGGGCTCGATGCCCACTCCCCGGTCCCGGATGGAAAGGAGGATGGTATTGCCCTCGATGCGGTGGCGGATTTCGACCGGACCGCCCTCCGGCATGCTGTCGCGGGCGTTGTTGAGGACATTGAGCAGGCAATGGCCCAAAGCGGCCGAGCAGCCATGGATCATGAATTTTTTGTCCTTCTTGAGCACTTCCACGCCCCCCTCAAGCACGGGGTCCATAACAATGTGGTAGCGCGCCCCGTAGGTGCGGCGGCAGAGGTCGGCCACTTCGGCGACGAGCACGCCGAGGTTCATCGGCTGCATGATCAGGCTCTGCTTGCGGGCGAAGCCCAGGAGGCTTTGGGTGAGGCCGGCGCCGCTGTGGCAGGCCCGGCGGATTTGGTCCACGGAATAGCCGACGGTGTCGTCCTGGGGGGCGACGGCAGCGATGAAATCGGCATGGCCGCGGATGACCATGAGGATGTTGTTGAAGTCATGGGCCACGCCGGAGGCCAGGGCGCCGATGCTCTCCAGGCGGCGGGCGTTCATCACTTCTTCCTGCAGGCTGAGCCAGGCAGTGACATCGTTGAAGGTAAAATAAAAATAGTGCTGCTCCACGCCGGATACCGGCTGGCAGTGGTGGTGCATTTTGACGGAAAAGGCAGCTTTGACCGGGTCCTGGATTCCCAAAACAGGAAGGACGGTGTTGGGGTCGCGCTGGAAGGCCTGGAAAGCTTCCGAGAGATAAGCGGCGAGGCCCGGAGGCAGATTCGACCAAGCCAGCGGCGGGTCCTCCAGGTGCAGGCGTGGAAGGCCGAGGAGCTGGGAGGCGGTGGAATTGCAGTAGGCGAGGCAGAACGGCATGCCCGGGGTGGCCTTGATCATCACGCCCCCGGGAAGAGCCGCATCTTCCTCGAACGTCTCCAGGATTTCGGTATCAGTCACAAGCTTCAGGCCGCTCGCGCCTCAGCGGGAGCATCGAGCAGGCGCTGAATGTCCCTGAGGGAAATCGAGGGCATTTGGAACTCCCGCTCCCACCCGGCCACCAGTCCATCCAGGCCGCAGCTGATCAAATTGAAGTGGCGGCGGATGGACTCCACCAAAAAAGGGTTGAAGCTGTAAAATCCAGTGAAGATTTTGTCCCCAAAGCGCTGGGCTTCATTGGCCTGCCGGCAGACCAGCACAGCATGAGCGTGCGGGCTGGCGAAGAGCACCACCCAGTAGCGCTCCAATTCCTTGCGGAAGATGGGGACGAAATCAATCTTGCCCGCGCGGGCGGGCGGGCGCCCGGAGGCCCAGACCCGGACCGCATCCAGGTCCCGGGAAAGGCCGGCGTAGCGTTTGCGCTGGTATTGGAAGTTTTCCATCTTCTGAAATGTGGCGAGCAGCTCGCCCTCGCGCACTTCCGCCGCCAAGTCTTCAATGGCATGGCTGATGGCGAGCATGGCTTCATTGTTGAAGACATGGGTGATGTCGTGCGCGGGGATGGCCACCATTTCCCCAAGGGTCACGGTCTTTTTCCCGGTGCTGCGGCGCACCGGAAGCGCCCGCTGGATGCCTGCCTCAAGGTAGGGCTTCAGCTTTCGTTCAAACCGCTTCCGTGTTTGATCCTCTTGGCGGGTCGCCACAATCATGTTCCGAAACTATCGCACGCCCGGCCTGCTCTGCAAGCCGGGTGAAAATCATTTTAACGGTGAACCGGAACGGCAGGCCCGGGCCGGCATTATTTGGCGGACGCACGGCGAGTCGGCACGCTTGATGCTGGATCATTTTTTTGTGGATTGGAGTGCGTGTGCGTTCCATCCTCAAACCCGGAAAGGAGACGCCTCCATGAGCAAATCCAAGCTCGTTCACTATGCGTTCGCCACCCCCCACAAATACGTCCTCAAATCCACTGAGGGCAAAAGCCGGAAGACCATTGCCCACCGCTACGAGCGGCGCCGCATCCGCGAGTGCCTGCGCCATGGCGATGACATTCCCGAGTGACCGTTTGGGCCTGCCTGCGGTTTGAGCCGCAGGCGGCCCTCAGCCCACTGCCAAGGCGGCCGGATCGGGCACCACCCGGTCCAGCACTTTGGCGGAGGACAACACTCCCGGAACCCCGGCCCCCGGATGAGTGCCGGCCCCGGAAAAATAGAGGCCCTCCACGTCCTCTGAGACGTTGTGGGGCCGGAACCAGGCGCTTTGCCAGAGGACCGGCTCAAACTGAAACCCGGAGCCCTTGTAGGCGTCCAGTTCGGTCTCAAAGTCCGCGGGTGTCATGATCAGCTTGCTGACCAGATGGCTGCGCAGTCCGGGAATCAGCTTGTCCTCCAATTCCTCCAGGATTGCCTCGCCGTAGCGTTCTTTTTCCTTCTCCCAGTCGATGTCCGCATCCAGGTGCGGCACTGGAGAGAGGACGTAGAAGCACTCGTGTCCGGGAGGCGCCAGGCTGGGATCGGTCCGGGTGGGGGCGTGCAGATAGAGGGAGAAATCCCGGGCCAGGTTGCGCCCGTAGAAAATCTCATCCAGCAGCGGCTTGTAGCGGCGGGTGAGGTAAATGGTGTGGTGCGCCAGTTCAGGATAGGTGCGGCTGGTTCCGAAATACATCACAAAGAGGCCCATGCTGTAGCGCATGCGGGCCAGCCGCCGGTCGGTCCATTTCTTCCGGAACCGGGGGGCCACCAGCTTGCGGTAGGTGTTGGCCACATCCCCGTTGCTGACCACTACCCGCGCCGCGTGGCGGGTGCCGTCCGCCAGCCGCAGGCCGCGAACCCTTCCAGCCTCGATCTCGATTTCTTCCACCCGCGCATTCAGGCGGATGGTGCCCCCCATTTCCTCAAAGAGCCGGACCAGTCCCCGGACCAGCGCACCGGTCCCGCCCATCACAAAATGGACCCCCCATTTGCGCTCCAAAAACTGGATCATGGCATAAATCGATGAACTCGCGTAAGGGTGCCCACCGACCAGCAGCGGATGGAAGCTGAGGATTTGGCGCAGCTTGTCATTTTTCACATGGCGCGCAGCCATGGCATAGACCGATTCATGCGAGCGCAGCCGGATCAGGTCCGGGGCCACTTTGAGCATGTCCGTGAAGCGGCTGAATGGCTGGTCGGCCAGCTCGATGAACGCACGCTGGAAGATTTCCTTGGTGCGCGAGACGAGGGTTTCATATCCCTCGACATCCCCGGGGGAAAGCCGTCTGACCTGCTCACGCATGGCCGCCGGATCTCCGTTGTAATCAAAAACCGTCCCATCATGGAAAACGATGCGGTAGAAAGGATCACAGGGCACCATCTGGAGGTAATCCGCGCTCTTTCTTCCGGTAAGTTCGAACAATTCATCGATGAGAAACGGCGCAGTGATGATCGTCGGCCCGGCGTCATAGGTGAATCCCTTGTCGCGATAGACATAAGCGCGCCCGCCGGGCTGGTCGCGCATTTCAAAAATTGTGGTGCGGTAGCCACGGGCTTGCAGCCGGATGGCCGCGGCCAGCCCACCGAATCCGCTGCCGATCACCGCCGCCGCCTGCTGGGTTGTTTCCATAATTGCCGAGGACCGTAGCACACTTCCCCTGCTTGCCAAATCAAGACCCCGCCAGCAGGCCTCCACGCTGTTCCAGGACCAGGCCCAGGCGGTCAGGCACGGCACACCAGTCCAGATCGGCCCCCAGCCCATGGGCGGCCAGGCGCCGTCCATTGGCCGAGGCCGCCAGCAGGCCCCGGATCGACTCCGCACCGCCTGCGGTCAATCCCCGCCACGGTGATGCCACCCCAGTTAGGCGCAGGAGCCAGGACGCACCCACCGCATCCTCCAGGGCAAAGCGCTCACCCGTTCCTGCCAGCACCAGGGTCCAGGGCTGTTGCCCGTGGTCCCGCTGCAGGCGCGCCGCCATCGCCGAGGCGTTCGCCAGCGAGGCGGCATAGACCGCCGCCGCCCCTGCTGCTGCTGCCAGTGCCCGGGTGCCATTGGTGGTTGTCATCACCAAAAGGCGGCCTGCCGCCACACGGGGGACCGCCTCCCGGGGCGAGTTGCCCGCATCAAACCCCTCCGGCGCCACCCCATCCCGCTCCCCCACCAGCAGAGCCCCCTCCGCCGCCGCGCGCACCCGGGCCTCCTCCACCGTGCGGCAGGGCACAATCCCCGCCGCCCCCGCAGCCACCCAGGCCGCCATCGTGGTCGTCGCCCGCAGCACATCGAATACCACCGCCACCCGCGCCGTCCAATACTCTGCCGGCAGCCCTTCATACTGCCAGGGCCCGGTCAATACATCCACGCTTCCCTGCCTGTCCAATCCTTGAGTTGTCATCCTGCGATTCCCCGATAGCCTGTGTTTTCCATCTCCGCTCCTTTCCATCTATGAAACACCGTGCCCTGCCCTACACCATCCTTACTTTTGCCGCCTGCACCGCCAGCCTTTTGATCCTCGCCCGCCCCGTCCTGGGCGAGGCCGGTGCCGCCTCCTGGTGGCCCTTTGGCAAAAAAGACGAGCGGCCCACCGCGGAAATCAAGGTGGACCAGCAGCCGCTCAAACGGGAAAGCCGCCTCACCACCAGCTTTGCCCCCATCATCGACAAGACCGCCCCCAGCATCGTCAGCGTCAAAACTTCCCGCACCGTCTCCATCCAGCCCTTCCTTCCCTTCAACGACCCCAACTTCCGCCGCTTCTTCGGCATCCCGGATGAAGAAGAAGGCGGCCAAATGCCCCAGCGCCGCAACGAAGGCCTCGGCTCCGGCGTCATCGTCAGTGCCGATGGCTACATCCTCACCAACAACCACGTCGTGGACGGCGCCGACGAAATCATCGTGGACCTCCAAGACGGCAGCTCGCGTGAGCTGACCGCCAAAGTCGTCGGCACCGACAGCCGCACCGACCTGGCCGTCCTCAAAGTCGAAGCCTCCGGCCTCCCCGCCGCCATCTTGGGTGACAGCGACCAGCTTCTCGTCGGCGACCTCGTCCTCGCCATCGGCAACCCCTTCGGCGTCGGCCAGACCGTCACCATGGGCATCGTCAGCGCCAAAAGCCGCAATATCGGCATCTCCCGTGGCGGCTACGAAGACTTCATCCAGACCGATGCCTCGATCAACCAGGGCAACTCCGGCGGCGCCCTGGTCGATGCGGAAGGCCGAGTCGTCGGCATCAACACCGCCATCATCTCCCCCAGCGGAGGCAACCTCGGCATCGGCTTCGCCATCCCCATCAACATGGCCCGCAACGTCATGGAACAGCTCATCCGCGACGGCAAAGTCACCCGCGGCTACCTTGGCGTCCAGATCGAATCCATCACCGCGGACAAACAACAGGCCTTCAACCTGGAAAACACCAACGGCGCCCTCGTCACCAACGTCGAAAAAGACGGCGCCGCCGCCAAAGGCGGGCTCCAGCGGGGTGATGTCATCGTGGAAGTGGACGGCAAACCCGTCAGCGATGTCCCCGCCCTCCGCCTGAAAATCGCCAACCTCTCCCCAGGCACCAAAGTCAGCCTCAAAGTCGTGCGCAAAGGCAAGCCCGTCGATCTCGTGGTCACGCTGGGCGAATTCCCCACCGAAGAACCCGCCTCCCTCGGCGCCACCGAGAAGAAAGGCGAGGAAGAATCAACCGCCAGCACCCTTTTCAAGGGCGTCGATATCCGCGACCTGGACGCCGCCCTCCGCCGCCAGGGCAATGTCCCCGATGACATCAAAGGCGCCCTGGTCACCAAAGTCGCCCCCAACTCGCCCGCCGCAGAAGCCGGCATGCGCCCCGGCCAGGTCATCCAGGAAATCGGAGACGCCCCTGTCACCAATGCCAAGGAAGCGGTCAGCGCCCTCCGGGCTACCAAAGGCAAAATCGTCCGCGTCCTGGTCTGGGACCGCGGGGCTTTCACCTACCTGGTGATCAAAGAAAAATAAGCCACCCGGCACACCTCCGCCCATGAATCCCGGTCCGGCCAGCAGGAGCCTGGTGGTCCGGGCGGCCACAGCCGGATGGGTCTTCTGCCTCTCCGTCCTGGCGCTGGGCTTCTTCATCCTCTGGGCCGGCGGCATCCCGGGATGGCTCCGCTGGCAGCCGGGGACCCCGTTGGGCGGCGATCTTATGCAGCACCGGGCCGCCGCGGAAATCGCCCACCGCGAAGGCCTGCTCCGCACCTATCAAGACTGGAGGCTCCAGCACCAGATGGAGGAACTCTTCTTCCCGCCGGAAGGACGGGCCACCCGCCAGAACCACCTCTACCCGCCGCTGCTGACCCGCGCCCTTGTCCCCTTGCTCGCCCTGCCCTATCCGGCCTGGATGGCGGGCTGGGCCGCCCTCACCCTCGCCGCCTGGGCCGCCTCCGCCTGGCTCCTGGCCGGCCACCGCCTCCGGGACCCGCTCATGGCCCTGACCTGGGCGGCCCTTCCCGCAGCCTGGTATAACTTGGCACTCGGCCAAAACGGAACGCTCACCCTCCTCCTCCTCGCCCTTGCTCTTCGCGCTGTGGAAAAGCATCCGTTCCGCGGCGGAGCCTGGCTGGCCGCCACCTTCCACAAACCCCACCTCGCCCCTTTCCTGGCCGGATTCGCCCTCGCCCGTGGAGACTGGCGCTGCTTTGCCGCCACTGCAGCCACCGCCCTCGGCATCCTCGCCCTCTCCGCATCGCTCCTCGGACTCGATGTCCATGCCGCCTGGGTGCAAAGCATGCTTGAACACGGGCGCGGCCTGCACGAGCGTGAACCGGCCACCCACATCGGCTGGAACGGGCTTTTCCTCTCTTCTCTCCCCGCCCACTCCGCGGATTCCCGGGCCGCCCTCGGCCTCTCGGCCCTCCTGGCGCTCGCGGCCTGTGCCGCGGTCTGGCGCCTGCGCACCCGCTGCACAGCGTTCGAAGTCCTGGCCTTCGCCACAGCCTGCTGGCTGGCCCTATCCCCCCATGCCAAGCCCTACGACCTGCTCCTCGCCTTTCCCTGGGCCATCCTCGTTTGGGACCGGCTTCCCCAGGGGGGCTGGCGGACGCTATGGCTGGCCAGCTATGCTTTGCTGGGCCTGGCCGGCATCGGCGGACGCTTTGCTGGCTTCTCCTTTGCCGCGCCGCTCATCACCCTTTGGGTTTTTGGGGGATGTTGGCTGGCATTTTGCCCGCGTCCTGAGCCTGGAAACTGCAGATCATGAACCAGTGGTTGTAAGGAATCCGAAGATGGCCGTCTTCAGTCCGGCCTTCTATCCAGGGGAATTGGCGCTCCGCCCGCGCTTGATAGGCCTCTGCCGTCCGGATATGTCTGCCGCGGTCACGGCGGATCAGCAATCGGGCAATCCAATGCTGTCCGGGCACCCGCACCGGATCACTGGTGACCACCCGTCCCCCGGGCCGCAATACCCGTGCCGCTTCGGCGAATACCCGGTCCACCTCTCCATCATCCAAATGATGCAGGACTCCAATCAAGACCACCACATCCATGCTTTGCGGCGCAATGGGCCACGGTTCGGACGCATTGCCGGTCAAAAAGACGCCCCGGCTGCCATGCCGCTGCCGGGCCATCCGGATGTAATCCGGATTGAAATCGATCCCGGTGAAGCTCAAATCTTCACCGGGCAGCACATCCAGCAGGCGTCCGGGGCCGCAGCCCACGTCCAGCAGCTTCATGCCCGCAGAGGGACGTATCCAGTTGCGCACAAACCTCCCCAGGGCATCCCGACGCACCACAGCGGCCTGAAACCACCGATAGACCCAGGGATGGGCCAGCCAGGCATGTGCCTGCTTCCAAAGAACGCTCATGGGCGGAATGCCTCCACGGCTTCCATCACCCGGGCTTGCTCGGCATCAGTCATTCCGGTGAAAAAAGGCAGCCTGGCCAAACAAGACGAAACCCTCTCGGTGACCGGCAGGGGGCGAAATCCGCTGCGGTTCCGCGCCATGGGAGAAAGATGCAGCGGCTGGTAGTGAAAAACAGCCAGGCATCCGTGGGATCTCATATGATCCAGAAAACGCCCCCGGGCCTGCGGAGTGGGAAGAAGGAGATAAAAAAGATGGTGGGCGCTGGCGCAATGGGCCGGCACCACCGGCAGCTGCACACCGCTTTTCTCCGCCCATGATTTTAATCCTTCTGCATAACGGTTCCACAACACCTTTCTGCGCTGCATGATCTGGTCCATGCATTCCAATTGGCCCCAGAGATAGGCCGCCAGCAGGTCGGACATGACATAACTCGACCCAAGACCGACCCATGTGTACTTGTCCACGGCCCCAGAAAGAAACTTTCTCCGGTTCGTGCCCTTGTCCCGGATGATTTCTGCCTGTTCTACCAGGGAAGAATCGTGCAGCAGCAGCGCCCCGCCTTCCCCGCAGGACAAATTCTTTGTTTCATGAAAGCTCAATGCCGCCATCGTTGCCAGCGAACCCAGCGGGCGCCCGCGGTAAAATCCGCCCAAGCCGTGCGCGTTGTCTTCCACAACTGCCAGGCCACGGAGCGCAGCGGCCCGGCAGATTGCATCCATCTCGCAGCCCACTCCTCCGTAGTGAACCACCACCACAGCCCGGGTCCGGGAAGTAAACGCCTCTTCCAGCCTGGTTTCATCCAGATTCAGCGTGTCCGGGCGGATATCCGCAAAAACCGGCACCGCCCCGCGCAGCGCATAAGCATTGGCGGTTGAAACAAAAGTGAATGAGGGCATCACCACTTCATCGCCCGGGCGCAGGTCCAGTAGCAGCGCCGTCATTTCCAAAGCGGCCGTGCACGAAGGAGTCAACATCACCGCTCCAGCCCCGCACCGTTTGCTGAGGAAGCCGGCACATTTCCGGGCATACTCCCCATCACCGGAGATGTGGCCTGCCGCGACCGCTTTTTGCAGATGCTCCAATTCACGGCCTGCCAGGGACGGGCGATTGAACGGGATCGGAAAATGTTCGCTGCTCATGGCGTGGAGTTAAGGCGGTGCAAAGCCCGCAGATGGTGGGCCAGATGCTCCGCATCCCGGCGGATGCCCCGGAGGAAACGGCTGCGAAAGTTTGTCAGCCGGTCCAGGCCCAGGCAATAAATTCCAGGTGCCGCCACCATGCCCGCCCGCAGGTCCGCCGGCGCTTCCAGCGGGGCCAGCACGGGGCGATAGCCGGTGGCCAGAATCACGGCATCGCATTGCACCCTCCGCCCATCGCCCATCCATGCTTCCCCCGAACCCATGCGGACCAACGGCCCGGCCAGGTGGATTTTCCCGGAGCGCAACAGGTCCCGGACGCGTGCGCCGTCCATGTGTGCAAAAGTGCTTCCTTTCCGGTCCCATCCCCAATTAGCGGCCAATTCTTCCTCCACACGAAAATAAGCATCCTGCAGCCCTCTGGGCCAGGCAGTCGTCCTGGAAAAACGGAGCTTGGAACGCGGAACGATCCAAGTCTCACAACCGCTGCCACAAAACTCCAAAGCAATCTGCCCGGCGGAAATCCTCCCCCCCAGCACCAGCACGCGGGGGTTATCCAGCCCCAAAACGGCCTTCACCCTGCGGGCGCTGCCATATTCAGCGGCATGCCATGCAGGCACCCCGCTGTCCGCCATGCCGGGAATTTCCGGACACCAGGGACGATGGAAATATCCTGACGCACTAACTATCCGTTCGGCGCGGAGCGCCCCTCTTCCAGTTTGCAGCAAGAAACCGCGCCCCCCACCCCGTGCGCCAGGCTCTCAACCCGGCAGCCAGCGGCCAACGAGAGACGATGATAGCTGGTGTATTCCACCAAATACTCCGCAAATTCACGGCGGGAAAGAAATTCCATGGCTTTCCACCCCCAATTCCCGCTCCCTGGCAGGCAGCTGGCGCACCAAGGCGTATTGAGCATCATGTCCTCCGGCATGCGCTGCCAGGACCAGCCTGCACTTTCGCCCTGCTCCAGCAAAATTGCCTGAATGCCGGAATCGCGAAGGTGGTAGGCCAGGCTCAGCCCCGCGGGCCCCGCGCCGATAATGGCAACACCTGCGTCTGGGGCATTCATGTCTTGCAGGCCAGCATCGCCTGGTAATCCCCCATCCGGCGCCGGCGATGCCTGCGCATCCAACTCAGGCCCAGCCGGGCCAGCAGAATTGTCATCCAACGCGGCCAGCGCACATAAGCCAGCAGCACCCGGATGGGCCAACAGTGGAGTTCTTCCGCCACCACGATGCGGAATCCAGCACGCTCCAGACAGTCCCTAAACTCCGCCGCGCTCATTTTCAATACTCGCCGCAGCGGCCCGCGGTGCAGCGGTTCCAAAATCAACAGGTGTCCGCCGGGCTTCAAGACCTGGAAAATCCGCCCCAGCAGGCGTTCCACGTCCGCCCGTGTGCGGCACGCCACCGTCATCACGCCCAGCGTCGCCGCAAGATCGAATCCCTCCAGGCCATCCAGATCATACGCCGATCCTTGCACATACCGGATGCCCTCCCCGCCAAGCTTGCGCGCCCATGCCAATGCCTCCGATGAAAAATCCACGCCGGCCACGAGGGCTCCCCGGGAAGCAAAGTAGCGGGATAAATCGCCCGTGCCGCAGCCAATATCCAGCACCTGCCAGCCTTGCACTGAAGGCAGTGTCCTGTTGATGAATCCGAATTGTTCATGGCGGTAATGCCGGTTGAGCAGTTTATTGGGCCACATGGAAGCTTCACGCCCGGAATACTTTTTGGCTTTTTCATCCCAAAACGATGCCTGGCTGTATATCTCGGAGCGCTGTGCACGGGCCCGGATCATCTTCCAGATGGGGATCATGGCTCATCTCCCGACAGGCCGTGGAATTCCAGCCGGATTTCCCGCAAAACCCAGGCCAGCCTCTCCTCGGCCTGTTCGCGCGTTTCCGCAGACAAGACCACCTCGCCACAGCGGGTTCTTCCATCCACCCGAGCGGAAACGCGGCTTCCAGGAGGCACGTCCAATTCCAGCGCGGACAGCCAGCCTGCCTGGGATTTCAATTTTTCACCGGCGCCCGGGTCATACGCCAGCACGGAGGGCCGAGCCGCTCCAAGAATTTCCACCAGCCCGGCCTGCGCCTTGCGGGGTGCTGGAGCTGGAGGAGGCTGGCCCAGCGCCAGGTGAAGTGCGGCACCGGTCCAGTCATAACCCAGCACAGATTCCATCAGGCGCGCCAGGCAGTTTCCGCCCGCACGTGGTGCCAGTTCCAGAACCACGCACATGCCGTCCTGCAACACCACCGCATCCATATCAAACAAGCACGGTTTGAGCTTGAGCAGCCCCAGAATTTGGCCGGCGGACGAAGCCACGCGGCCTTCGGCCTCCGTGTCCAGGCCGCTGGGAACCCGGTGGCCCCTAGTGGCCGGATGCCGCACGCCCGCTTGCAGGCGTTCTGTTACCAGCGCCTGGACAATGCCCGAACCATCCCATATTCCCTCACAGGTTACCTGGATGCCCTCCAAAACCTCTTCCACCACGACAGCCCCGTTTGCAGAAGCGCGGGATGCCAGTTCCACCAGGCCGCGGCTGTCCTCATCGGATTCCACCCGGACAACGCCCCGGCTTCCGGAGCCAATGTCCGGCTTGAACAGCCTCGCCCCCGCTATGCACGCTTCACAGCCATCGGACACCACGGCTTGCCACCGGGGATGAGGCAAACCGGCAGCTGATTGAAACTCCCTGAAAGCCCGCTTGCTTCCCAGTATTTCCACCCCGTCCACGGGCTGTCCAGGCAGCCCAAGGCGCTGCGCCACGCGCGCCGCGGTGACAACGGCCACATCCGTGCAGGCGGCCAGAATGCCCTCCACCTTCTCGCTGCGCGCCACCTCCAGCACCGCTTCCACATCGGTGGTGCTGAATGAATGGCAGCTGTCAGCTGCCGCATGCCCGGGGTTCTCGGGACGGTTGTCCAAAGTAACCACCCTCCACCCCATTTCGCGCGCTCGCAAGATAAAGGGCATTTGATACCGGGTTGCCGCCAGGACCAGCACCGCAGGCCTATCCATGAATTTCACCGATCGTGTAACGCACGCGGCTCCGGGAAACAATTTCATTGAGGCGGGTGAGGTAGATGCCGAAAATCACCATTCCCAACAGGATCATGGAGTTGAAAAATGCCATCATTACCATCAAGCTCGCCCACCCCGGAACCCGGATGCCTTCGGCCAGCACCTTGGCCAGAACAACCAGTGAAGCCGCCAAAGCGAAGGCCAGCGAGCCCAGGCACAACAAGGCCACCAGGCAAAGCGGGTAGCTGGAATAGTTGAAGACCAGATTGGCCGCCAGGGCGAAGCTGCGCGCTGGCCCATAACCGGAAGCTCCGTGGTGCCGCTGCTCATGGCGAACGGCCACATTGCAGGTGCGGTTTGCATGGGACAGCAGCATCGCCGTGACGTAGGGATAAACTGCAGGCATCCGGCACGCCTCCTCAGCCACACTCCGGCGCACGGCGCGGAAGCTGGTGAGGTGGAAATCCGGGGCCAGTTGGAATATCTGCCGCAGCAGCCCATCAACCAGAACTCCGCCCAGGTTCTTCCAATCCCATCCGCCTGTCCGCGGGTAGCGCGCGATCACCAGATCGAATCCCCGGCTCAATGGTTCAAGCAAGGCAGGAACCTCCTCCGGGGGATTCTGCAAGTCATCATCGATCGTGATCACGGCATCTCCGGTGGCATGAGCCATGCCGCATAGCGTGGCATTGTGCTGGCCCCGGTTGGCCGCCAGCCGGATGATCTTCACTCTTGCCCCGTAGCGGTTATTCAATTCCCGGCATGCCGCCCAGGTATCATCCGGACTGGCATCATCCACCAGAATAACCTCAGGTTCATAACCCGCGCCTTGCAGCGTATCCAGAAGCTGCGGCACCAGAACCGGCAAACTATGCCGGGAACAATAGACCGGAACAACGGCGGATACCTTGCGGATCATAATTGGGGTGGCGATCAGCGAAAACTTTGGCATGCCTTGCCAGGAAATTCAACCGGGCTCGCTGCGCCCCTTATCCGGCTCGAAGTTGGATTGGCGGCCAAGCCACCGGACCATCAACCCAACTGTCGGAATGGCAAAAGAGAAATAAAAACCCCAATTCGCAATGACAGTCCCCCAAAAATCAGACTTTACTTGGAAAATCGCCCAAGGCATGACCCCCACGGACAGCCATCCCAGCCAACGCCGAAAACGGGCGTCTGGCTGAAGGGCAGCAAAGCCCATAGCCCAAATAAAATACCATTCCATCACAACCTGGGCCGCAAATAGGAAATAAGCCGCAAATGCGGCCCAGGCGGCCGCGGCGAGCTGTACGGGGGTGCCGCCACCCACCCGCCACAAGCGCCAAGCCAGCCACAGCCAGATGCCGGCAAAAAGCAGCCGGCCAATCCATAAGGACGCGCGCAATGCCGCTTCTCCGCCCACTCCTTGGGCCAGCGGAAAAACCACCACAAACAAGCCGCCTCGGACGACCCGGTATCCTTGCGAAAGAAAGCGCTCCAGCACCTCCAGAGATTCCAGGTAGTGCCCATGGAATGCGCCAGCCACAGCCAGCCCAGCAAGGCCCATCACCAAGCAAGCTCTCCATCCGTGAGGCGGGCGGCCAAGGGCATGAATGAAAAAAAGCGGTGTGATAATCAGGCTGGCCCATTTGATGCTAAACGCCAAGCCCAGCATGCATCCCACCCACACCCAGCGCTTGTCCGCGGCTGCTGCCCAGGCGGCCAGCATGGCTGCAGCCATCAGCACGTCGTTATGGGCTGCAGTGACAAACGTATACAGAAGCAGCGGATGAGCCGCGAAAAGAAAGGCCCGGAATCCGCCAGGCCCAGACGGCGCCGCACGCACTGCCACCCAAGCGCAGGCCGCGTAGGCCGCCAGGCAGGCCGTTTTGAAGACCAGCAAGGATGCGGCGGGATCTCCTCCGCCTAAGGCGGCAGCCAGCGCGCAAATCATCTGAAAGGCCGGACCATAGTTTCCGGAATGGTTTTTGAAGCCGGCATACACGTTGGCAAACATGGGATCATGCTCCTGGCCAGGTACATCCCGGATCGCCACGGCATATGCATTCAGTCCGTGTCCCGATTCCACCCATCCTTTGGCCAGATAGTAAAAAATATCCGGGCTAATCAGCGGCAGCCCGGCCAGGCAGATGGCTGTGCCGGCGGCCAGCAACCCTCCCGCCTGCCGCGCACTCCAACACCCCCGCTCCATCCACCCTACCAGGCGAACGTGGGCCAGACCCCAGATCATAAAGAATCCCGCCATCAGCCACCGTCCCCTGCCGAATCCAGGATCGTCCACCGGCAGCAACCCGGCGAAATAATCGAACTCGTAATCGATCAGCACCAACGGGCGCCCGAACCACAGTGGAAAAGAAAAAATTTGCACCATGAGTGCGGACCCCAGCCACAGCAAGGCACAGCACCAGGCGGCTCGGGAGTCTGGAGTGGCATTCATGCGCCTGGCTGCGCCTTCTTTTTGAACAGCCATGAGACCAGCAGCCACAACACACAAGCCGGTGCGACCATTGAAACCCCGGCCGCTATGCCTGAAGCAAAAGCCAGCAAGCCCAGCAGCCACCATGTCCAGCCCGGCGAATAAAGCCAGGCTCTATGCAGGGCAAGCAGTGGAAGTCCCAAGAGCCATTCATAGTGTGGGACGTAGCTAGCCCCCAACAACCAGGCCAGCAGCCCGCAAAATACCGCCGCCTCAGGCGGCCGCGGACACAGGCGCAGCCAATAGGCACAGCCCCCAAGCGTCCCGATTCCTAAAATCCACCCGATTGGCCGCGGCAGGCCCACTGTTTCCACAAAACCAACCATCGAAACATTCGTTTTCGGATTGGTGATCTGGCCACCATTCAGCATTCCTGCCAGCGCCTCGGCCCAAAGCACGGTCAAATCCCAGCCTCCGCAGGCCAGGCAGGCTGCGATCCAGCAGATTCCTCCAAAAACCAATCCAGCAACTGCCTTCCAATGCCCGGCCACCAGCAGCATCAGTCCGATGTAAGGAGCCAGCGACGGCTTGTAAAGGCTGCCCGCGAGAGCCAACCCCGCGGCCAAGGGCAATCCCCGCCGCAGCAGCAGAATGCCCGAAACTACGGCCAGCAAGGTGAGCGTGGTGTTTTGAAATGCTGTCAGGATGAAGAACAGGCTGGGACAGCCGAAGACATAGGCCCAATCCGAGGCCGTCAGTTTCTCCTCCGGAAACGCCCTGGTCCACAACCCGATGGATGCCGCCAAGGCGGCCACTGAGACCAGCCACCACCCCAGATAACGGGATTCCCTGCTCCAGTTGTCAAACCATGAAGCGGTCCAGGCTACAAACGGGCTGTAAACATAATTGAATCTTTCCAACTGCGGATCGTCAGGTCCAAAGGCTTTCCCGAATTGGTGATCGCGGTAGAGCAGCTCGCGCTGTCCCTCATTCCAAAGGCGGCCCGCCAGTTCATGCTGGCGCAGGTCCGTCCCCTTGATTGCGCCTCCCCTCCACTTTCCTTCTTCGCCTCCTGTCCACATCCAGATGAGGACGGCCCAAACGAGTCCGAAACTGAGCCACGCTAGTTGTTTGCTTGTGATTTTCACAAAGTGACCGAGTGGGCTAACCGGATGTCTGTTTCATCAGGAACGCAGCGCCTCCGGCGCCAGGACGAGCCAGCTTTGGGCCACCAGAAGGCTGGTCAGATAGAAAAAGGCCGCCTCTTCCCAGGGCATCACACCGCCGATTTTCCAGCCCGTTGTCTGCTTCTCATCAAAAAACCAGATGCCCGACCGGATCGCCATCCAGTCGGCCAGGCTCAGATAGGTGCCCAGGCCCAGCGTCACCAGCACCAGCACCTCCCAGCGCTCCGCCAGGACCGGAAAGCCGATGACCCACTGGGCCAGAATCACCGGTGTGAACCAGTAAAACAGATGCCAGACATAGTGGGCGCATGAGGCCGGTCCGATCCTCCGCCCCAGCCACCCCGTCCCAGCCCAAACCACCAACCCTGCGGCCAGGACGATGCCCTGGGTCATCCCCGTCCAGGGATGCGGCCCGGTGGCAAACGGACCCAGTGCACCGCACAGCCAGGCCGCCAGGCCCATTGCCTGAAGTGATTGAATGAGGAAAAAAGCGTATTCCTCGACCGGCAAATGGCTGATTTTCCGCCAGTAACGGCCCTCGGCAAAGCCCCAGATGCCCCACTTGGCCGCCCAATTGTCCCAAGGACTGGTGAAAACCATCACAATGGCGAGAATTCCTCCGGCGGTAGCCAAGCCGGGCAGGCTCCAGAGCCGTTCCCCTCCCAGCACCAAAGCCGCCACCAGCACCGGCAGATTGAACCGGAAGTGGAATCCCGCATAAGTCATGCGCCACTATTGCCCATGGACCGCCCGATGCCAGCGGGATTTCTGCCGCCCCGGACTGCTTTGAGCCGGATGGGTTTCTCACAGGAGTGTCCGGCTATAAGTCCCACAACTGCATTTGGTTATGAGTCACAGGCATTAGATTATTGGGATGAGGTTCTGTAAGTAGTTCATGGAGAGGCATTTTCTCAAAAGGATGAACGCTCAAAA
>Ga0209172_10000918_pt1 | contig 72174 bp, 78 predicted proteins | sample LarsenN4metaG_FD_184113 | JGI IMG/M metagenome (GOLD analysis project Ga0209172, IMG submission 184113) | Hot spring sediment bacterial and archeal communities from British Columbia, Canada, to study Microbial Dark Matter (Phase II) - Larsen... ...
CGGCGGATCCTGCAGGGCGGCCAGCTTCCGCTGCGGGGGTTCATCCCCTATGGCCTGAGCAGCGGCACGGGCGAGTTCCGCAAGCAGGCCGGCGACCTCTACAAGGACGGCGACGTCGCCCGCGCCCGGGAGGTCCTCCAGCAGGGTTTGCGGGAGTTGGGGCTCACGGCGCTGCCGGAACTGGTCATCCGCACCTCATCGGCACCCGAAGAGTGGCAGAAGATCGCCCAGTATATCCAGGCGGAGTGGAAGCAGAAGCTCGGGGTGCAGACGCGGATCGAGGTTATGGAGCGCCGCGCCTATGTCGCGGCCGTCCGGCAGCAGAAGGCCTACATGATCGGCCCGTTCAGCACAGGGGCGGACTACGATGACGCCTTCAATCTGCTCACCCAGTTCATGAGCGACGACTTCTTCAACGCCACCCAGTACGCCAACCCGGAATACGATCGGCTCATCCGCGCCGCCAGCGTGGAGACCAACCCGCAGCGCCGGACACAGCTCATGATCCAGGCGGAGAAGATCCTCATCCAGCAGGACATGGCGATCGCGCCCCTCTACACGAGCACGCAGGTGGTGCTGCAGAACCCGAAAGTCAAGAACGTGTACCGGTACGCCGTGGCGGAGGACGACTACCGGGATACATCTGTCGAGCCCTGATCCACCGTCCGCCGCGCGTCGCATAGAGCCGCTGCCAGGGCCTGGGCGTTCTGGCAGCGGCCGTTTTCGGAGCGTGAGTGTCGGATGGTCGCGTACCTGCTGCGGCGCCTGCTGGCCAGCCTGGTGACCCTGTGGGTCATCGTGACCCTGACGTTCGTGCTGATGCACGCCGTCCCGGGCGATCCGTTCCTCACGGAGGCACGCCTCTCGCCGCAGGCCGTCCGCAACCTCCGCGCCTACTATGGGCTGGACCGCCCGCTGCCCGTGCAGTACGCACGCTACGTGGTCAATCTGCTGCGGGGAGACCTCGGCCGGTCCCTGCGGTCGGAGGTGCGGGACATCAACCAGATCGTGCGGGAGGGGCTGCCGGTCTCGGCGCTCCTGGGGGCGGAGGCCCTCCTCCTGGCCATCGCGGGTGGCGTGACGCTCGGCGTCCTGGCCGCGCTCGGCCGCAACCGGTGGCCGGATCACCTTTCTATCGGCGTGGCCATCGTCGGGATCTCCGTCCCCAGCTTCATCCTGGCCACGCTGCTGATCGACGTCTTTGCGGTGAAGCTCGCGCTCCTCCCCGTCTCGCTGTGGGGGACGTGGCGGCACACCGTTCTGCCCGCTGTATCGCTTGCCCTCACCCCGCTGGCTTACCTGGCGCGGCTGACGCGGTCCAGTATGCTGGAAGAGCTCTCCCAGGACTACGTGAAGGCCGCCCTGGCCCGCGGGCTCTCCCGGCGGCGGGTCATCATCCGCCACACGCTGCGCGGGGCTCTGCTCCCCGCGCTGACCGTGCTCGGGCCGATCACCGCGGGGGTGCTGGCCGGGAGCTTCATCATCGAGAACATCTTCGGCATCCCCGGCATCGGCAAGATCTTTGTCCTCAGCATCTCCGATCGCGACTACCCGCTGATCCTCTCGGGCGCGGTCGTGTACAGCGTCCTGCTGCTCCTGGCCAACCTGCTCGTGGACCTCGGCTACACCGTGCTCGACCCCCGGATCCGGATCGGCGGAGGCAGCCGGTGACCCCGGCCCACGCGCCCGAAGCGCTTGAGCCTTCGCGCGAGCTCTTCCGGCTCCGAGAGGGGTCCGCGGCCGAACTGCCCTGGGCGGCCCCCGGCGCGGCGGTGAGCGCGCTGCGCCGCCTGCGCGCGCACCGGCTCGGCGTCGCCGGGCTGATCATCATCATCCTGCTCACGGTCATGGCCGGGGCCGGCCCCCAGCTCGTGCCGTACGCCTCCGACGAGCAGAACATGCTCGCAACGAACGAGCCGCCCTCCGGACGGCACTGGTTCGGGACGGACGACTTCGGCCGCGACGTCTTTGCACGCACCTGGATCGGGGCGCGCATCTCGCTCTTCGTCGGGCTCAGCGCCGCGCTGCTGGACCTGGTCATCGGCGTGGTCTACGGCGGGATCTCCGGCTCCGCCGGCGGAGGTGTGGATCTCGTGATGATGCGCGTCGTGGACCTCCTCTACGGGATCCCCCACCTGCTGTCCACGATCCTGTTCATGGTCGTGCTCGGTCCCGGGCTCTTCACGATCATCGTGGCGATGGTCGCCACGGGGTGGCTGGGCATGGCGCGCCTGGTCCGCGGGCAGGTGCTGTTGCTGAAGGAGCTCGACTACGTCCAGGCCGCGCACGCGCTGGGAGTCCGGCCCGCACGCCTGCTCGCCCGCCACCTTATCCCCAACGCCATGGGACCGATCCTGGTGAACCTCACACTGACGATCCCGGCCGCGATCTTCACGGAGGCCACGCTGAGCTTCCTCGGTCTTGGCGTGCCACTCCCGCTGGCCAGCTGGGGGACGATGACCGCCGAAGGCCTCGTCACCCTGCTCACCGGCCAGACCTGGCGGCTGTTCTTCCCTGCGTTCTTCATCTCGCTGACGATGTTCGCCTTCAACGCCTTCGGGGACGGGCTGCGCGACGCCCTCGATCCCCGGCTGCGCCGATGAACGGCGACCGGCCGCTGCTGGAGATCGACGGCCTCCACCTGGGGCTCCACACGGCGCAAGGTGTGGTCCATGCCCTGCGCGGAGTCACGTTGCACGTCCGGCCCGGAGAGGTTCTGGCCGTGGTGGGCGAGTCAGGATGCGGGAAGAGTGTGACGATGCAAGGCGTCCTCGGATTGTTCCAGCCCTGGCAGATCGCCTACCGGTCAGGCCGGGCGCTGTTTCAGGGGCGGGACCTGCTCACGCTCACTGAACAGGCGCTCCGGCGCATCCGTGGCGCGCAGATCGGCATGGTCTTCCAGGATCCGATGACCTCGCTCACGCCGACGCTCACGATCGGCCAGCAGATCGGGGAAGCCCTCCTCGCCCATCGGCGGATCGCTCCCGGGGAGGTCCGGCGCCGGGTGATCGCCCTGCTGGAGCAGGTCGGTGTGCCTCACCCGCAGGTCCGTGCCGCGCAGTATCCCTTTCAGTTGAGCGGGGGCCTGCGCCAGCGTGCTCTGATCGCGGCGGCGCTTGCCGGCGGGCCGAGCCTGCTGATCGCCGACGAGCCGACGACCGCGCTCGATGTCACCATCCAGGCTCAGATCCTCGATCTGCTCCGCTCGCTCCAGCGGGCGAGCGGGATGGCCGTCATCCTGGTCACGCATGACCTCGGTGTCGTCGCCGAGATCGCGCATCGGGTCGCGGTGATGTATGCCGGTCAGATCGTGGAAGAGGGCACGGTCGAGCAGGTCTTGCGGCGGCCCGCGCATCCATACACCTGGGGGTTGCTGGACTGCCTCCCTCGACTGGACGCGGCGGAGGGACGGCTGCGGTCCATCAGGGGACAGCCACCTCACCTGATGACTGAAATTGTGGGCTGCGCCTTCGCCGGCCGCTGCCCGCATGCAATGGAGGTGTGCGTCGAGCATGCCCCGCCGCAGTTCCCCGCGGGGGACGGGCATCGTTCCGCCTGCTGGCTCCTCCACCCGTCCGCGGAGCCTGTGGCGCGCCGGACGCGCCTCACCACAGGTACCACGCGGGGTTGAGTGAGCCCTCGATCAGCTTCCCGGCGGCCGCCGCTCCCTCCGCGCGGCGTAGGCGATGACCTCGGCTCGGGTGCGGAGGTGGAGCTTGTCCAGGATGTGCTTCATATGGAACTTGACGGTGTTCTCGGAGATGTGCAGCGCGGCGGCCACCTCACGGTTGCTGGCGCCACCGCTCACGGCCCGCAGGACCTCTCGCTCGCGGTCGGTCAGCTCGTCGCGCGGGTTCACTGCCTTGCTCCTGGGGTGAGCGCCGAACTCTTCGAGAATGCGGCCGGCGAGGGATCGGGTGATGGCGGCCTCGCCCCGCTGCACACCCTCGAGCAACTCGAAGAACTCCGCCGCCTGCAGGTTCTTCAGCAGGTACCCCTGCGCCCCGCTCTTGACCGCCTCGAACAGCATGCGGTTCTCCTCGGAGACGGTGAGCATCACGATCGTGATCTCGGGCGCGCGCGCCTTGATGAGGCGCGTCGCCTCCAGCCCGTCCATGCGCGGCATCGTAATGTCCATCAGGACGACGTCGGGGCGCAACCGCAGCGCGGCCTCCACCGCCTCCTCGCCGTCCCCGGCCTCGCCCACCACATCAATCCCGCGGGCCTGCAGCAGGCTGCGAATCCCGTCGCGGAAGAGCGCGTGGTCGTCAGCAAGCAAGATCCGCATGCTCGTCTCCTCGCTCCTCCGCCGGAATCGTGATCTCGACGACGGTCCCTCCGCCGGCCCGGCCGCGGACGGCCAGCGTGCCGCCGATCACCTCAGCGCGCTCGCGCATCGTCTGCAGCCCAAATCCCGCCACCTCCCCGGAGACCCGGCGCCCGGCGTCGATCCCGACCCCGTCATCCTCGACGGTGACGACGGTCGCGCCCGGGCGGGAGGCGAATCGGACGGTGGCGTGACGGGCGCAGGCGTGCTTGCGCACGTTGGTCAGCGCCTCCTGGATGATCCGGATCAGGTGCGCCTCCACCGTCGGGGGAAACTCCGGGGGCGGGCCGCTGGACTGGAGCGCGGTCTCTACACCGCTGAGGTCGGAGAATCTCTGTACATACTCGGCCAGAGCCGGCAGAAGGCGCTGGGCCGGGCCGGTCGTCGTGCGCAGGCTGAGAATGGCCTCGCGCAGGTCCGCATAGACGGCGCGGGCGGCCTGCTCGAGTTCGGACAGCTGGCGCTCCGCCTCGGGCACCTTCCCGGACTCCAGGAGCGCCCGGACCGCCTGGGCCTTCGTGTTCACATAGCCCAGCACCTGACCCACGCTGTCGTGCATCTCGCGCGCGATCCGCTCTCGCTCCTCCAGCATCGCCACGGATTGCAGTTGCTCCTGCAGCCGCTCATTCTCCTCCAGGGAACGCAGCAGCCGCAGACGCATCGTCTCGAAGGTCCGGGCCAGGGCGCCGATCTCGTCCGCCCGGCGCACGTCCACCTGCTCGGCCAGATCCCCCTCGGCGATGCGCGCCGCGGCCCGTCGCAGCACCCCGAGCGGACGCACCACGGAGGTCGTGTCCACCCAGGCGAAGAGCAGCGCGGCGAGCAGCACGATGGTCTCGAAGACGACGATCCGGTCGCGCAGACGCCGGATCGGGCCCAGGGCTTCCTCCTCGCTCTGCCCGATCCCGATCCCCCACGGGGCCGCAGCAAGCGGGGCGAACGCGGTCACATGGACCGCACGGCCGCGGCTAACGTCAGATTCCTCCGCGCGTCCCACCAGCGCGCGCCCCTCCTCGATCACCGACCGGAAGAACTCCGGGTGCTCGTCCTGGGTCAACAGCGCGGCTGGTTCCGTCGTGGCCAGGACGGTCCCATCGGCGCTGACGATGGCGGCGTGGCCGGAGGTCCCCATCGCCAGGCCGTCGATGAAGGTGAGCAGCGTCGGTTTGTTCAGGTCGATCAGCCCCGCGACAGCACCGTCTGCGGCACCCGGTGCGCGGAACACCGGGACACTGAAGACGGCCAGGGAGCGCCCGTCCGGTCCCTGGATAACGAGCCCTGTGTTCGGCCGTGCCTGTCCGAGGGTCGCCTGGACCGAGGGCACCCCGGCCAGCAGGAAGGGGGGGTAGGTTGCGGGGTGCTGCGCCGTAATCCGCCCGGAGGCATCGAGAACCAGGAGGCCGCCCGAGAAGAGAGGCACCTGCGGCGCGAGGTCGACGAGGGCCCGGCGGACGGCAGCCGGATCACCGTCGCGCCGTGCGCCGGCTACGCGCGTGCTGAGCCGGTCGAGCTGCCACCATCCCTGGGCCAGCTGCTCGCTGAGATGGCCGGCCGAGGCCCGGGCCATGGCGAGACGTTCCTCCAGGATGCGATTGGTGGCGGCCCGCACCATGCCCAGGCCCATCACGCCCAGAGGCGCGGTGGCGATGAGGAGCCCGAGCGCCACCAGCAGCAGGATCCGATTCCGCAGCCCCATCGCGACCACCGTCCGGGCCGTCGCGCGGAACTGCTAGCGCGACGGCGCGTCGAGGACGACCAGGTGCCCGATCATCCGATCGTGATCGGGGGAGCACGTGCCGGTCGCCGGGTTGAAGGGCAGGATACACCTGTACTCAAAGATCCCGGCGCGGTCCGGCGTGAACGTCACCTCGTCCGCATCTCCTCCGGCCAGGACCTTCGTGCGGACGTTCAGCCCCACGATCTCGACGACATGGCTGAACAGGGACTGGTTCATGACGCGCAGGCGCACCGCATCCCCCCGGCGCACGACGAGCATCTGCGGATCGTAGAGGTGGCTGGTGGCCGGGCCGCCGATGCCGCCCTGCCCCGTGATGAGCATGGCCAGATCGATGGAGGCGCGCGTCACCGGAGGAGCGGGAGCCGCCGGACGCAGGCTGACCAGGCTCAGGCCGATCGCGAGTACCCCAAGGCCCACGGCGATCCAGGAAGTAGTTCGTCGCATCGTCTCACTCCGTGACGATGAGGTAGCCGCGCATCAGATCGTGGTCGGGGGTGCAGTCGCCGGTGGCGGGGTTGTGCGGGAGCGCGCACCGATAGAGGAAGACTCCCGTCCGGTCGGCGACGAAGCGCAGGGACCGGCTGCTGCCCGGCGTGAGCTTGCCGGTCTTGAGATTGTACCCCGTGAGCTCGAAGTCGTGATTGTATTTGTCCGGGTTGCCGATCGCCAGATCGACGGTGTCCCCCTGGCGCACGACGAGCATGGTCGGGTACCAGCGGTGGGCGGCCACGCCCTGGCCGGAGAACGTCGCCACGACCATGGAGAGCTTCAATGTGGCCGGAGCGCGAGGAGCGGAAGCAACCGGCGGTCCCTGGTCACGCCCGGCGAAGGCCACAACGCTGACCACCAGGGCCAGGATGCTGAGGACGAGGGCCACCCGCTCCATGGAGCCTCCCCCCTTTGTGCTCTACTCTACGTGCGCTTTGCACGCACCGGCCATCGGGTTTGCAGAGGATTCGGCGCTCAGCCCATGCCTGAGGGCGAAATGCCGCGGCCGCCCGATGGCCCCCCTTCCGTCCGGGTCATAGGCTGAATGCGGGGAAAGAGAACAGAGCGCGCAAAGCGCGCCCGGCGGGCGGAGGCACCCGCCCAGACGTCAAAGGAGGGGAGCACAATGGCAAGGGCAGAGGTAAGAGCGGTGGAGGTCTACAGCGACCCACCCATCGCGCGAACCCTGTTCAGCACCACCCGGTTCGCCTGGCTGTGGGCCGCGGCCCGGGTTTGGCTCGGTTGGCAGTGGATCGAGGCCGGGCTGCACAAGGTCGGCGTCGAGGCCTGGACCGGCAACGGCATGGCCCTGAAGGGATTCTGGGAGCGGGCGATCCAGGTGCCCCCGCCCCCGGCGCGACCGCCGATTGCGTTCGACTGGTACCGCAGTTTCATCCAGTACCTCCTGGACACCCAGTCGTACAGCTGGTTCGCCAAGCTGGTCGCCTACGGTGAGCTGGCGATCGGGATCGCGCTGGTCATCGGCGCCTTTGTGGGCATCGCCGCCTTCTTCGGCGCCTTCATGAACTGGAACTTCATGATGGCAGGCACCGCGAGCACGAACCCGCTGCTCTTCACGGCCGCGATGTTGCTGATCCTGGCCTGGAAGGTCGCGGGGTACTACGGGCTCGACCGGGTACTGCTGCCGGTTCTGGGCACCCCGTGGAAGCCCGGAAGGGTGTTCAACGGTCGCACCCCGTCCGCGACATCCTGAGCGGCGCGGTCGATCGCCAGGGGGAGCCCGTGCGGGGCGGGGTCCCTCCTCACTGTCGCGTCCCGCCGGAGTATTGTCCGGCGGGACGCGGGCATGATATAGTCCGCGGTACACTCTCGGGACGCCGGGCTTCGCAGGTGTGGGGGATGTTCACCTTCGTGTTCGTGATCTACCTGGTCATCCTGCCGCTGACGGCGCTCACCCTGCGGCTGCTGCACGTGCCCGAGCATCTCGAACTCGTCGCCGGCTCGCTCCTGACCTTTGCCTACGGGTTCCTGGGCACCGTGTTGCTTGCCGGGCTGGTCTGATCGCGATGGCCTCTCTCCTGGCCATCGCGATCAGCCAGCTGGTGATCCTCCCCCTAACCTGGATCTCCCTGCGCTGGCTGGGCGTCCCTGAGCGGCACGAACTGGTAGCCGGGATCTTCCTGACGATCGTCTACTCCATGTTTACGGCAACGCTCCTGGCCGCCCTGCTCGGATAAAATTACTTAACGCCCTATCTCCCCGGCTCAATTCCCCTCCTTTGCCTGCCCGGTGCCTCCATCCGGCGGTCGCCCCAATTGACCTGGATGCGTCTCGGGAGAACACTTAGAAGTGAGAGCGGAAGGCGTCGCCCGGTCGTGCACTGGAGGTGACGACGTATGGTGTGGGCAAACGTGATCAATGCATTGCTCGGGATCTGGTTCGTCGTGGCGCCGTTCGCGCTCGGCTTTCAGGACCGGCCGACACCGATGTGGGCCAGCCTCATCGGTGGCGCCGTGCTGTTCGTCCTGGCCGCCTGGGCGGCGCTGGACAAACAGGCTCGCCTCCAGGCCTGGGTGCAGTATGTGAACGGCCTGGTGGCCATCTGGTTCATCGTCTTCACGTACGTGTTCGGGAACGTCGCCGACGTCGCCTATCTGCGCTGGACCACCGTGCTCGGCGGTCTCATCGCGCTGGGGCTGTCCGCCTGGCTGGCGTTCGGCGCGCTTCCAAAGGAAGCCAAGGCCTAACCGGGGAGAGCCGGCGCCTTCCGCTCCCCGCCTACTCCACCGCCCCCAGCACCAGCGCGAGCAGCGCCATGCGTATCACCACGCCGTTGAACGCCTCGATCCAGTACCGGGCGTGCCGCGTGGCGTCGACGTCGGTGGGCAGCTCGTCCATCCGCGGCAGGGAGTGCAGGATGATCGCGTCGCGCCGGGCCTGATCCCGCAGCAGCTGCCGGGTGACGCGGTAGGCGGCTGGCGTGGTCTGCTGCTCCCCTTTCGCCTCCTCGCGGGATTTCGTGTAGTCGGCCTGCACCACCGGCTCCATGTAGATCACATCGGCCTGGCCGATGACTTCGGCGACGGACGGCGCCTCGTGGTACGTGACGTTGCGGGCATCCAGCTCGGCCTTGAACTGGCTGGTCAGGCTCATCGCCGGCGGGCTGACGATCAGCGCCGCGATGTCGAACTGCGAGGCGGCATACAGCAGCGAGTGCATCGTGCGCATCCGCATGTCCCCGACGCACAGGATGGTCAGGCCGTCGAGGGTCTGGCGCTCCTTCCAGATCGTGTACAGGTCGGTGAGGACCTGCGTCGGGTGCTCCCCCCAGCCGTCGCCGCAGTTGATCACCGGGACGGTGGCCCACTCTGCGGCTTCCGCCGGCGCCCCCTGCTGGTAGTGGCGCATGGCGATGACGTCGCCGTAGTACTCCAGCATGTGGACGGTGTCTTTGATCGACTCCTGGTAGAAGTCGCCGGCGCGCGTCATCTTGACGTCGGAGAAACCCACGACGTGCCCGCCCAGGCGGTGCATCGCGGCCTCGGTGGCCAATCGGGTGCGCGTGCTGGGCTGGTAGAACGCGGTGACCAGGGTTTTCTCGCGCAGCAGGTCGCCGTTGCGCCGGTCGCGCGCGTAATGCGTCAGTTCATCCGCCACCTGGAAGATCCGGAAGTACTCCATCCGCTCGAAGTCCCTTAGCGACAGGATATCCCGGCCTCGGAAGCTCCGCATGACCTTCTCCCCCTCGTGACGATCCCCGCCGTTCGCCGCGACGCCTAACGCCGCATCCCCGTGAACAGGACCGCGACGCGCTCGTCAGCCCGCACCTGCCCCCGCCGACGGAGCGCGAGCAGGCCGGCGAACCCCGCCGTTCCGGTCTCGTCGGCGTGAATCCCCGTCGCGCGCGCGGCCAGCGTGTTGGCCTCCGCCAGCAACTCCTCCGAAACCAGCACCGGGTAGCCGCCGCTACTGACCATCCCGCGAACCACGGCCAGCCAGTCGTAGGTCTCGTCGTCCAGGATGCCGGAAGCGATGCTGTGGGGCTCTTCCTCCCAGGGCCACATGAACTCGTGGCGATGGGAAGCGGCGTACGCGAGCTGTTCAGCCACCGGCGGCGTGCCCGCGTGGGCCAGCATCGTGTTCGCACGTTCTTCCTCGCCGGCGGCCAGCTCACGCCCGCCGGACGGCAGCGCATGGACGAGCAATCGCCGCATCAACCGGTCGTAGGCGCGCGACAGCGGGTGGACCCGCTCGGTTTGCACGGTATGGATGCGCGGCAGCCGCGGCAGCACCCCCAGGTGGACGGCGTCCTGGAACGCCTGGACGACCGCACTGGCCAGCGCGCCGCCGCCGACCTGGATGAAGACGCGGTCCAGGCGCGTCGCGGTGTGCAGCAACTCGGTGATCATCTCGTAGCCCAGCGTCTTGCCGCCGTCGATGGTCAGGCCGTTGCTCGATCCCTGGCAGGTGAAGGGGATGGCGCCGTTCCGCACGGCCGCCTGCAGCCGGTGGTACGTGGGATCCCCGGCGATCGCCTGATCGCGGGGACAGACGACGACGTTCGCCTCCAGCGCCCGCAGGCGGGCCACGACGGACGGGGGAGCTTCGGGTGGAACAAACACCAGGAGCGGCCACTCCGCGGCATGGGCCAGCACACCGGCGGCCAGCGCGGCGTTCCCGCAGCTGGCGATGGCCAGTTCCCGCCGCCCCCCTGGAGCGAGGTCGACCTGCTCGACGACGGAAAGGTGGATCAACAACCCCATCAGGTGGCGGCCCTTGTGCGAGCCCGAGACGTTCCCGGTCTCGTCTTTAATGAAGATGCCTCCACGTCCGCCGAAGCCGGCGGCGTCGCTCAGCTCCTGACTGCGGCCAAGAGGCGTGACGCGGAATCCCCGTCCGTCCACGCGCTCGACTTCACGATCCAACTCGTGCACCAGCGCAGAATAGTCACTGTCGCTGAAGCCATGCGCCCGGGCGAAGGCGTGGGCATACGAGAGCGGGCTGTAGCGGACGAACGGGTTGGGATCGTCGCCGGCGGGGAAGCGCACGTGCAGCGGATCGATCGCGGCCGTCATGACGTGATCGACGTCGTCCGTCCCGCCGCGCGGACAGCGGAACGGATACGGCTCGTCCGCAGGCGCCGTGTAGCCGCAGCCGGCGCACCGCATCGCCACGGCCATCGCGCCGGACGGCATCGACATCGCGCTCATGCCGCCTGGACGTTCACGCGGGCGTTGAACTCCGTGATCATCTCGTCCCATCGACCCACCAGCGGCCGCAGACCGTCCCAGAACCCCTGGGACCGCCGGGCCTCGAACTCCTCGATCGACACGCCCTGCTGCTCCACCCAGGTGTAGTACCCGAGGTTGAAGATGCGGTTGCGCTCAGCCGCATCGAGCACCCGCAGGTGATCGGCGCCGAGACCCAGGACGCACTCGGCGAACGTCTCCCCGGCGGCCAGCTCGTCGAAGCCCTGCGGGAAGTACCGCGGCAGCAGGCGTTCCACCTCCGTCCGGTACATCGCCGCGCCGTCGGTGGCCACGGTCACGATCACATCGTGCGGACCGAGCCGGAAGTGGCGGGCCACCTTGACCGCGGCCAGCACGTTGCAGATGCTGGAGAGTCCCAGCGCCCGGAGTTGCTCCACCACATACGGCGTCACTTTGCGGTGTCGGACCAGGTAATGTCGTCCCTCTTCGGTGTTGAAGAGCACGTTCAGCCGGTCGGTGCTGCGGTCGGAGATCGCCGTCACGATGTCGGTGTTGGTCACATGATGGATGAGCGGGATATGCTTGTCGCCGATGCCCTGGATGTTGTGTTCGCCAAACCCGTTGTAGAGCATCGTCGGGCACTCGAGGGCCTCCACCGCCACGATCTGCGCGCCGTAGCGTTCCTTCAGGTAGTCCCCGGCGCCGAGCGTCCCCGCCGAGCCTGACGCGGACACAAACGCGCGCAGACGCAGGGAGGGATCTGCGGCGTGCAGCGACTCGAAGAGGCGGGCCAGCGCCGTCCCGGTGCAGAGATAGTGCGCCAGGTGGTTCCCGAACTCGCAGAACTGGTTGAAGATCACGTTCTGGGGATCGCGTTCCAGCTCCGCGCACCTGTCATAGATCTCCTTGACGTTGCTCTCCGTTCCCGGCGTGCGGATGATGTCCTCCGGATCGGCCACCCACCGTTCCAGCCAGGCGAAACGCTCGCGGCTCATCCCCTCCGGCAGGACGGCGATGCCCCGGCAACCCATGATCCGGGAGATGGCCACGCCGCCCCGGGCGTAGTTGCCGGTGGACGGCCACACCGCGCGGTGCGCCGTGGGGTCGAACTGCCCGGTGACGATCCGGGGCGCCAGGCAGCCGTAGGCCGCCAGGACCTTGTGCGCGCGGATCATCGGGAACCGGTCGCCCAGGGCGATGACGATCGGTGCCTCGACGCCGGTGAGCGCGGGGGGAAGGACCAGGTGCTCGGGCCGCGGCACCAGGCTGCGATGCTCGATCCCGCCGTTGTACCAGTGCACGCGGAACAGATTCAGCGGATGGGGATCGTCCGGGGCCACCCCGGCCAGCAGCGGTTGGAGCGCCGCCAGCGCCCGCGGATCGGCCAGTTCTCGAAAAGTCGGCAGGATGATTCGCTGCTCCCGGAACCGCCGCACGGCGTGCTCGTACGCCGTGCGATCGACGACCTCCGTCTCCAGCCCGAGCCGCCTCATCGCGCACCTCCTCTGAGGGCCGCATTCTGAGCATAGGAGCGCACAGAGCGGTCGAACATCGGGCAGGGGACGGATTCTGCCCGCCGGCGGGTGGCTGCACATCCGGTGGCGGCCACCGCCCTGGCGGCAGGGAGCCCACCGTCGGCGCGTCGAGTTCCCAGGACCTCTTGTCCCTGAGCGGGAAGGCAAACAGGGAGCCGGAGGGGTCCCGCTGAAACCGTTCCCATCCGACAGGAGCGACAGCCGCCGTTGATGCCCAGCGCACAGCCGCCCGATCGGCCTGCCCCGCCTCTGCTCCTGTTGAAGGAGATCACCAAGCAGTTCCCGGGCGTGGTGGCAAACGATCGCGTGACGGTCGAGGTGCGTGCCGGCGAGGTGCACGCCCTCCTCGGCGAGAACGGCGCCGGCAAGACGACGCTGGTCAAGGTCCTCTACGGGATCCACCAGCCCGACGGCGGCGAGATTCTCCTCCGCGGCAAGCCGGTCCGGATCCGCGCTCCCCGGGACGCGCTGCACCTCGGGGTCGGCATGGTCCCCCAGCACTTCCTGCTGGTCCGCCGGCACACCGTGGCGGAGAACATCTGCCTGGGATTGAGCGGCACGCGGGCCCTGTTCCCCTCCAGGCAAGTCGAGCGCCGCATCAGGGAACTGGGGGACCGGTACGGACTCGGCGTCGATCCGCGCGCCCCCGTGTGGAGCCTCTCGATCAGCGAGCAGCAGCGTGTGGAGATCCTCAAAGCGCTGCTGCGCGGCGCGGAGATCCTCATCCTCGACGAGCCCACCAGCGTGCTCACCCCGCAGGAGGCGCAAGGACTGTTCGCCGTCATGCGGCGCATGACGGAGGAAGGGCATGCCGTCATCTTCATCACGCACAAACTGGATGAGGTGCTGGCGGTGGCCGACCGCATCACCGTGCTGCGCAAAGGCCGGGTGGTCGACACCCTCCCGGCCAGGGCCGCCGACAAACGGACGCTGGCGCGGATGATGGTCGGCCGGGACGTCGAGTTCCGCCCGGCCCGGGCGCCGACCGCCCCTCAGGGCGAGGCCCTGCGGGTCGAGGACCTGTGGGCGCAGAACGACCGGGGGCTTCCCGCGCTGCGCGGCGTGTCGTTCACGGTGCAGCGCGGCGAGATCGTCGGGGTGGCCGGCGTGGCCGGGAATGGGCAGCGCGAGCAGGTGGAGGTGATCACCGGACTGCGCCGGGCCACGCGGGGACGGGTGTGGGTCCTGGGGCAGGACGTGACCAACGGCAACGCGAGGGCGGTCCTCGAAGCCGGTGTGGCCCACATTCCGGAGGAACGCCTGCGGGCGGGGATCGTCGGTGCGATGTCGGTGGCGGAAAACCTGGTCCTGCGCCGTTACCGGTACGCGCCCTTTTCACGCGGCCCGCTGCTGAATCCCTCGGCGATTGCCGGCTTCGCGCAGCGGATGATCGCGGCCTACAGCATCGCCACGCCGTCCCCTCGCCTCCCCGCGCGGGCGCTGTCCGGCGGCAACATCCAGCGGCTGATCCTGGCCCGGGAACTGTCCGGGGAGCCCGCCCTCGTCGTCGCCGCCCATCCCACCTCCGGCCTGGACATCAGCGCGACCGAGCAGATCCACATGCTGCTCCTGCGCCGGAGGGAGGAAGGGGCCGGCATCCTGCTCGTCTCGGAAGACCTCGATGAGGTCCTCACCCTCTCCGACCGCATCGTGGTCATGTTCGGGGGGGAGGTCATGGGAATCGTGCCTGCCGCTGAGGCCGACAGGGAGCGGATCGGGTTGCTGATGACGGGGCAGCGGCCGTGAGGCTCGGGCCGCTGGTGTTCGAGCGCCGGAGCGCTCCCCCCTGGAGCTGGACGCTGGTGGTGTCGCTCGTCGCCGTCGCCATCGCCCTGGCGATGGCCGGCGTGATCTTCTGGAGCCACGGCGTCTCCCCGCTGCGGGCGTACGGCGTCATCTTCAGCGGCACGCTGTTCAACGCGCGCGCCCTGCCCGAAATCGTGCGCAACGCCATCCCCCTGCTGCTGGCCGGCGTCGGACTGGTCCTGGCCTTTCGCGCCCTGTTCTGGAACATCGGTGCTGAGGGCCAGATTCTCTTGGGCGCGACGGCGGCGACCTGGGTGGCCCTGTTTTCACCGATTCCCGACCGCGTGAAGCTTCCGGCGATGTTCATCGCCGGATTCATCGGCGGGGCGGTCTGGGGGGTGATCCCGGCGCTGCTCAAGTTGCGCTTTGCCGTGAACGAGGTCATCTCCACGCTGATGATGAACTACATCGCGCTCTACCTGGTCTCGGGGCTGGTGCACGGCCCATGGAAGGGGCCGGAGATGCGCGGGTTCGCCTTCACCAACGCCTTCCCCGACACCGCCCGCATCCCGATGATCGCGGACACGCGTATTCACTGGCCCACGCTGCTGCTGGGGCTGGCGCTCGCCGCGGGGGTAGCGTACCTGCTGGCCCGGACCCGGGCGGGCTTCGAGATCCGCGTGCAGGGGGAGAATCCCGAGGCGGCGCGCTATGCCGGGATCGACCCGCTGCGCACGACCCTGCTCGTGATGGTCATCGCCGGTGGGGCGGCCGGCCTGGCCGGGGTCGGAGAGGTGGGGGGCATCCACCATCGGCTGCTCGACCCGACGCAGATCTCCCTGGGCTTCGGGTACGCCGCGATCATCGTGGCCTGGCTGGCGCGGGGCAGTCCGCTGGCCGCGATCGGGACCGCCCTGTTCCTGGGCCTCATCTTCGCCAGCGGGGACGTGATGCGCGTGGCGCTGCAGATGCCCGCCCGCGTCACCGACGTCTTCAACGGATTGATCCTGTTCTGCCTGATCGGCAGTGAGCGGGCCCTGTACTGGCGGGTGCGGTGGGCGCCGGGCCGCGCCGGACCGGTCCCCACGCGCGCCGAGGCCGTCGCCTCCGAGACTCCGGGAGGCGATCAATAGATGGAAGAGTGGATCCTCAACACTATCGTGCGCGGCATCGCCCTGGGCACGCCGCTGCTCTGGGCGGCGCTGGGTGAGGTCTACGCGGAACGATCGGGCGTGGTCAACCTCGGCGTCGAAGGAATGATGGTCCTCGGCGCCTTCGCCGCCTTTGCCCTGGCCCAGGCCACGGGGCTCCCGTATCTGGGGCTGCTGCTCGCCGCTGGCGCCGGCGCCCTGGCCGCGCTGCTGCACGCCTTCGTCGTGATCACCCTCCGGGCGAATCAGTACGTGTCCGGCCTGGCCCTGACGATGTTCGGCCTCGGCCTCTCCGCCCTGCTCGGCCGGCGGTGGGAAGGACTTCCGCTCCTCAGCACGCTGCCGGAGATCTCGCTCCTCACCTACGGAGGTCTGGCGCTGGCGGCGATGTTGTGGGGCGTCCTGTACCACACGCGATGGGGCATCATCATCCGCTCCGCGGGCGAGGCGCCCGCCGCCGTGGACACCATGGGACTGAACGTCTTCCTGGTGCGCTACCTGGCCGTGGTCTTCGGGGGCGCGCTCGCGGGCGTGGGCGGCGGTCTGCTCTCGGTGGCCTACCGGCCGTCATGGACCGAAGGCATGACCGTCGGGCTGGGGTGGATTGCCATCGCCATCGCGATCTTCGCCTCGTGGGACCCGCTGCGGGCGGTGGCCGGCGCGTTCCTGTTCGGCGCGCTCTTCCACCTCTCGTTCCGCCTGCAGACCTGGATCGCCCCGGAGCCCCTGCAGATGATGCCCTTCGCCGTGACCATCCTGGTCCTGGCCCTGGTGACCCGCCGGGGCGGAGCGGCCCAGGGGATGCCGGAGGCGCTGGGGGTGCCGTACGTCCGCGGAGAATCTTGATCGGAAGGAGGTGGCGGCTCGGGCGAGGTAGGAAGGTGCTGTCCAAGAGGGGGGGAGGGGAACGATGCGGGTGATCAGAGCATTGCTCGTGGTGGTGTTGATCCTGACCTTCGCCACAGCGGGAGGGGCGCAGGCGAAGCTGAAGGTGGGCTTCATCTACGTCGGACCGATCGGCGACTACGGGTGGACGCACGCCCATGACCAGGCGCGGAAGATCGCCGAGAAGCAACTGCCCATCGAGACGCTCTACGTCGAGTCCGTGCCCGAGCCGCAGGTCGAGCCGTTCATCGACAAGTTGATCCAGCAGGGGGCCAGGGTCGTGCTCACGACCAGCTTCGGCTTCATGGACGGGACCCTGGCCATGGCCAAGCGCTACCCGAACATCATCTTCGGCCACGCCAGCGGCTTCAAGCGCAACGCGAACATGTTCACCTACATGGCCGACTTCTACCAGGTCTATTACCTGAACGGGCTCATGGCCGGGGCGCTGACCAAGAGCGGCAAGGTCGCCTACGTGGGCGCCTTCCCCATCCCTGAGGTTAAGCGGCACCTGGGCGCCTTCGCGCTCGGGGTCAGGGCCGTCAATCCCAGGGCCACGGTCCACGTGCGCTGGCTGTTCTCCTGGTTCGACCCGGCGAAGGCCAAGGAAGCCACCGAGGCGCTGATCGCGGAAGGCGCCGACGTCTTCGCCTTCACGGAGGACTCGCCGACCGTGGTGCAGGTGGCCAGCAAGCGCAACCTGCCCAGCTTCGGCCACTATTCGCCGATGCAGCGATTCGCCCCACAGCACGTCGTCTCGGGTCAGCTCGTGCACTGGGAGCGCATCTACATCGACTTCCTCGGCAAGGTGCTGGCCGGCAAGTACAACGCGCAGAATCTGCAGAACGTCGATTACTGGTGGCTGCTCGGCGAGAAGGCGGTGGAGCTCGGCGGCGAGTTCGGCGTCCCGATCAACCCCGTCTGGGTGCCTCGCCTGCAGGCGGTGAAGGTGCAGACCAGGGAGTTCGGCCAGATCTCGGTCTACGATCTGGTGAACCGGCGCTTGAGTCAGATGTCCCGGAGCCCGGTGGCCTTTGATCCCTTCACCGGGCCGATCCGCGACCGCAAGGGTCGGCTGGTCGTCCCGGCGGGGAAGACGATGTCCGTACTGGAGCTGAACACGATGGAGTGGGCCGCTCCCGGGATCGTCGGGCCCTGGCCCAAGGAGCCGTAGCGGGCACCGGCACGAAATCGAAGCGCAGCGGTGAGATCGGCGGGGTCTCCCCGGGAACGGGGGACCCCGCCGTGACGCCCCTCTCCTTGGAGCAGATCTCAGGCATCATCCTGGCCGGCGGGCGGAGCAGACGCCTGGGCGCGGACAAGCGTGAGGTCCGCGTCGGCGGCGCGGCACTGCTCGACCGCGCCGTAGCGTTGTGCGCCCCGCTCGTGGACGACCTCGTCATCACCGCGCGCGAATCAGGCCAGCCCCGCGGCGGCGTCCCTGTCATCGCCGATGAGATCCCCGACCGCGGGCCGATGGCCGGGCTCCTGACCGGTCTTCGCCACTGCCGGCATCCGCGAGCGCTGGTCATCCCGGTCGACATGCCGCTGCTGACGGTGGAGTTCCTGCGTTTTCTGATCCAGGCCGGCACGGGCGCCGCGATCACCGTCCCACGGTGGAGGCGGGGAATCGAGCCGCTCGTCGGAGTGTACACGCGTGCCTGTTCAGCGCCGCTGGCCGAACGCGTGGCCGGCGGAGCGACGGCGGTGCACGCCTTCATCCAGTCCGCGGCGCTGACGGTACGTGTTGTGGACGCGCCGGAGATCGAGGCGTTTGGCCCGCCGGAACGGCTGTTCTTCAACATCAACACCCCGGAGGACGTGGCTGCGGCCGAAGCGATGCTTGCCGAAGGGATCAGGCCTTCACGATCTGGACCGCCGTAACCTTGTACTCAGGCGTGCTCGTGATCGGGTCGCGATGGGGGCCGGTGACCCTGTTCAAGAAGATCTCCGCAGTGTGGAACGTCGCGAAGACCTCCCCGGCTCTCACCGCCGTGTTCAGGTGCACGGGAAGGACGGCGGTGCCGTGGCGGCTGCGGACCGTGGCCCGGTCGCCGTCGCGCAGCCCTAACGCCCGGGCGTCCTCAGGGTTGACATCCAGCACGTCGGAGGGACGAAGCATGCTGTTCGCCGTGCGGGCGGTCATCGTCCCGGCGTTGAACTGATAGAGACTCCGGCCGGTGACGAGCACGAAGGGGAACTCCCCATCCGGCCCCCCGGGGGTCGGCTGGTACTCCACGCGGCGGAGCGTTGCCCGATCCCCGATGGGAAAGCGCTGGGTATGCAGCAGGGTCGTCCCGGGATGGTCCGGTGATGGACACGGCCACGGCAGCCCGCCCTGCTCCAGCCGCGCGTAGGAGATCCCGGCACCTGCCTTCCACACCGCGCGGATCTCGTTCCAGATCTCCTCGGCGGAACGGAAGGCGAACTGCTGCCCCTTCCCCATCGCCGCCGCGACGTCGCAGATGATCTTCCAGTCGGGCCGGGACTGGCCCACCGGGGGAAGGACCTGGCGGACCCGCTGCACGCGCCGTTCCGAGTTCATGAACGTGCCGTCCTTCTCGAACGACGAAGCGCAGGGGAAGAAGACGGTGCCGTACGCGCGGGCCGTTTCATTGAGGAAGAGATCCTGGATGACGACCAGGTCCATCCCGGCCAAGGCCTGCGCGGTCGTGCCGGCGTTGGGGTTGGTGAGGAGGATATCCCAGCCGATTACCCACAGCGCGCGGAAGGTTCCGGCACGGGCCGCGTCCAGCATCTGCATGGCATTCAACCCTTGGCCGGTGGGAAGAGATGCCCCCCACACCTGCTGGAAGAGCGCCTGACCGTCGGCGAGGGACACGAATCCTGTCAGGTTGTCGGGCTCGCAGCCCATGTGGGCCGATCCCTGCACGTTGTTCTGTCCGCGCAGCGGATTGATCCCGGTACCGGGCCGGCCGACGTTGCCCGTGAGCAGGGCCAGGTTCGCCAGGCACATCACGCCCTCCGTGCCCTGCACGTGCTCGGTGACGCCCAGGCCGTGGAACATGATCGACGGCTTCGCGGTCGCGTAAAGGCGCGCCGCCTCGCGAATCTGCCGGGCCTCGACGCCGCAGACGTCGGCGACACGCTCGGGGGCGTAGGCGCGGATGAAGTCGCGGTAGGCCTCCAGGCCGCCGGCCCGCGCCGCCAGGAACGCCTCGTCGCTCAGCCCTTCCTCGACGACGACCGCGGCCATCGCGTTGAGCAGCGGCACGTTGGTGCCCGGCCGCAGCTGCAGATGACAGTCCGCATAGTCGGCCAGTTCGATCCGGCGCGGGTCGATGACGATCAGCCGGGCTCCGCGCAGCACCGCCTGCTTGATCCGCGCGCCGACGATGGGATGGTTCTCGGTGGCGTTGGCTCCGCACAGGAGGATGGTCCGCGCGCGCTCGATGTCGTCGAAGGAAGAGGTGGCGGCGCCCGTGCCCAGCATCGTCTTGAGCGCCGCGGCGCTGGGAGCATGGCAGACCCGCGCGCAGCAGTCCACATTGTTGGTCTGGAGCACCACCCGGGCGAACTTCTGGGCCAGATAGTTCTCCTCGTTGGTGGCGCGCGCCGACCCCAGCACCCCCATGCGCTGCGGGCCGTACTGCGCCAGGATCTCCCGGAGCCGTTTCGCGGTGAAGGCGACGGCCTCGTCCCACGAGGTCTCGCGCCAGTGCCCGCCTCTCCTGATCTTCGGGACGGTGACGCGGTCCGCGGCGTGGACGAAGCCGAACGCGTAGCGCCCCTTCACGCACAGATGCCCTTTGTTCACCGGCGCATCCAGGACCGGCCTCACCTCGACCAGACGGCCGTTCCGTGTGCCGGCGTGCATCTCGCAGCCCACGCCGCAATACGGACAGGTCGTTCGCGTCCACACGAGTGGCGGCCCCTCGCCGAGCACGGACCGATCTTCAAGTGCACCGGTCGGACATGTGTCGACGCACGCCCCACAGCTGACGCAGGTGCTGTCGGCAAAGGCGCCGCCGGAGTCGGGGACGATCTTACTGCGGTCTCCGCGCCGCCACACCTGCCAGACGAACTGCCCCTGCACCTCCTCGCAGATCCGCACGCACCGGTAGCACGAGATGCACTGGGCCATGTCCACACGGATGTAGGCGTGTGAGTCGTCCACCTCGCGGGCCACCGTCTCCGGCAGCGCGTCGGTGAGACCGTATGCCGCCAGGTAGCGGTGAAACTCCTTGTCCGGATACCGCAGGGCGGCGTCGCGAGGATACCGGCGCGCCAGCATCCCGAGCAGGATCCGGCGCAGCGCTTCCACCTCGGGCGCGTGGCTTTCGATGACCATGCCGTCGGCGAGCGGCGTGGTGCAGGCGGCCGGCGGGCGCGTGAAGCCGTCGATCTTCACCGCGCAGAGCCGGCACCCGCCGTAGGGCGCGAGCCGGGGATCAGAGCACGCCTTCGGGATGCGGACGGCGATCGTCTCCAGGGCCGCAAGCACGGTCAGGCCGTCCGCGAACTCGTGGGATCGGCCGTTCACCGTGACCCGAACCACGACGCCACATCCTTTCCGTAGTACCGCAGGACGCTCTCGGTGAACTCACCCAGCCCGATGCCGTGACCGCAGAGACTGGTCTGGCGCAGCGCGGGCGCGATGCCGTCGAACTCTCTTCGCGCCCCGGCCGGCAGCGGCTTCCCGTCCAGCCCGGCTTCGAGCATGCGTTCCACCATGGCTGAGCCGACGCGGCAGGGCGTGCACTTCCCGCACGACTCGTCGGCCGCGAAGCGGAAGACGTGGTGCACGAGCTCCAGGAGCGAGGTGTGCTCGTCGACGGCGACGACGCCGCCGTGCCCGACCGCCGCGCCGGCCGCGCGCAGCTCCTCGAAGCCGAACGGCGTGTCGAACCGTTCCGGCGGGAGCATCCCGGCCAGCGGCCCGCCGATGATCACCCCGCGGATCGCGCCGGTGGCCAGCCCGCCGCCGAGTTGCTCGACGATGTGGCGCACCGGGACGCCGAACTCCACCTCATATAGTCCTGGACGGCGGACCAACGAGTTGAGCGAGACAGCTTTGGTGCCGCGGCTGCGGGAGAATCCCAGGCCGCGATAGGCATCCGCGCCGTGGCGGATGATCCACGGGATGCTGGCCAGCGTCTCCACGTTGTTCACGAGCGTGGGGCGGCCGAAGAGACCAGCGTCGGCCGGATACGGCGGACGGCTGCGGACCTCCGGCCGCCTTCCCTCGATCGAGTTCAGCAACGCCGTCTCCTCCCCGCAGACGTAGCTGCCCTGGCCGACGATGATCTCGACGTCGAAGGAGAAAGACGACCGAAGGATCCGATCCCCCAGCAGGCCGGCACCCCGTGCCTCGTCGAGTGCTTTCGTCAAGACGGTGCGGGCCTTTGGATACTCCTTGCGCAGGTAGATGTACCCGCCTCCGGCGCCGGTGGCGAATCCGGCGATGGTCATCGCTTCGAGGAGACAGAAGGGATCCTCTTCGAGAATGAAACGGTCGATGTAGGCGCCGGGATCGCCTTCGTCGGCGTTGGCCACGACGTACTTGAGAGGCCCGGGCTGCGCCGCCACAGCCCGCCACTTCCTCCCCGTGGGGAAGCCGGCCCCACCTCGGCCGCGCAGTTCTGAGCGCTCCACCACCCCGACCACGTTGGACGGAGACTGCCGCAGCGCTGCTTCGAGCGCGGCGTACCCCCCTCGGGCGGTGTAGGAGACCAGCGTCGTCGCTCCCCCATCGACTAGGCGCTCCAGCACAATCGCCTGAGACGCGTGATTCTCGATCCTCGGCCGCGCCTCGTCCGTTGCTGCAGCCGGCGCCATGTAGCATTTCCCGAGACAGTACACTCGCGTGGGACTCGTGGAGGCGGCCGTCCAGCGCGCGGCATGGAGATGGCGCGCCACGAAGCAGGCGATCCCCTGGCACGACTGGTCGTCAATGGCGACGTCCGCCAGATGATAGAAGGACTGGACCGGGCGGTGATCTCCGCGGCTCATGGTCTCCTCGCACTGCGGACTTTCCTCTCGATGCCGGTGCATCCTTCGCCGGATGCGGCGGGACCGGCGCTCATCCGCTTGACCGCCCCCGCGGGCGGCAGGACAATCTCTGTGCAACCATGCGTATCCTGGCGTGTGCCGACCTGCACGGGCGTCCTGAGCGGATCGCCCGCGTGAGAGCCCTGGTCGCTGAACACGCCCCCGCGGTTCTGCTCCTCCCCGGCGATCTCACCCACGCCGGATTCGGCAAAGACGCGCTGGCCCTGCTGCGCGGTGTCCCCGTGCCGGTGCTGGCCGTGCCCGGCAACATGGACGCGCCCTTCGCCGCGGGCGAGATCCGTCGAGCAGGCGGGTTGGGCGGCGCGGACCCGGTGACGATCGGCGAGATCACCTTCGGCGGCCCCGCGGTGAACCAGGCCGTTGATGTCCTGGTGGTGCACGAGCCTCCGCACGGCACCCTCGATCTCATCCCCTCCGGCCGGCACATCGGCTCGGCGCATGTCCTCGATGTGATGTCGCGCCTGCGGCCACGCGTGCTGACCTGCGGTCACGTGCACGAGTCGCCCGGCATCGAGCGTGTCGGCGCCACTCTCGTGATCAACTGCACGATGGGTGACGGGAAGACTCAAGGTGCGCTGATCGAGGTGACAGTCCAGGAGGTCACGGCGCGTCTGCTGTGACGGACCCCTGGCCCTCGACTCCCGAGGAGTTGGAAGCAGTACAAAGGAAACTGGCCATGCTCACCCCACCGCTGTGGCAGCCAGAAGAGACGGGGTGGTCTGCGGCGGGATGTTTTGTCTGCTTCGCCCGCGGCACACACGGCCCCGGTGCCACGGGCGATCCCGGATGGGCCGCGGCCGCGCTCGTGCGCGGAGACGAGGTCGTAGTGGGGCCGGTCATCCGGCAGCCAGCGGGCTTCCGCTACGTCCCGGGTCTCCTGGCGCTGCGCGAAGGTCCGCTCCTCGAAGCCGCGGTGCTGGCCCTGCCCGCTCGACCCGACGTCCTGCTCGTCGATGCTACCGGACGCGACCATCCGCGCCGGGCCGGACTGGCCCTGCATCTGGGATCACGACTCGATCTCCCGTCGGTCGGCGTCACACATCGACCGCTCATCGCCACAGGGGAACTGCCCGCGGATGAAGACGGTGCGATGAGCCCGCTGCGCATCGGGGAGGAGACCGTGGGCTATTGGGCGCGTCCGCACCGCGGCCTCCGGCCGCTCGCCGCCCACGCCGCGTGGCGCACGAGCCCCGAGGTCGCCGCCGCCGTCGTGCTCGGCCTGTGGTGCGGTCGCAGGACTCCCGAGCCGCTGCGCGCCGCCCGCGAAGCGGCCCGTACAGCCCGAACTCAGGATGAGCGCTGATCCCTAGACCGCGCCCAGGATCTGGGCCGCCTTCTTCACGTCCCGTGCGCCCACCCACATGACCGCCCCGTAGTAGCCGCTCACGCTGACGGCATCCGTCGCCGTGACGTTGATCTTCGCCGCGGCCAGCTTGGCGTAGTAGTCCACCAACGCGCCGGTGCGGTCGTCGCCGCTGAAGAGGAACGCCTTCTTCGGTCCCACCAGCTTCCACTTGGCCTGGCGGGCAGCGGTCTTCAAGGCGGCGGCATCCGACGGGATCATGTTCAATTGCGCCCGCCGGCCACTGGGAAAGGCGTGGAACGCCAGCAGGTTGACGCCGGCGTTCTTGAGCTGGCCGAGGACCCGGGCGCCTTCCCCGGGCTTGTCCGCCGTCATGACATAGAAGTAATCCACCAACCGGACCGTGTCAGGCATCTGGCATCCCCCCTCCAGCGTCTCCATTCTCGAAGGACGAAGGGCCACTCCTCCGCGAATGACGCAGCGATGAGCGTCTTCCGCAGGCTATGGGGCCGTCTCGCCGGCGGCGTACCGTCCGGGGATGCCCAGGCGATGGTCTTCTACGTGCGGTGCAACCGGTGCGGCGAGGTGGTCAAGGTGCGGGCCGACCGCCGGTGGGACCTCCTCCAGGAGCTGGACGACAGCGTGACCGGCTACAGCCTGCACAAGGACGTGCTGGGGACCCGGTGCAACCAGCTGATGCGGATGGTCGTCCGTTTCGACCGCGACTACCGCATCACGCACAAGGAACTCGAAGGCGGTCGCTTCGCCACTCCTGCCGAGTACGAGGCCCGGCCCGCCGACGAGGCGTGACGCAGGGCCTCATGCCGGGTCACCTCCTGTCAGCGGCGCTCGTGGTCGTCCTGGCCGCTGCCCTCACCGTCACGGCCTCCACGGCGGGCGCGATCACCGCGGGCCGTCTCGCCTTCGTCACGTTTGACGGCGGGGCACTGCGGATCACCACCGTCCGTCGCGACGGACCGCCCTGCGGCACCTGACGCCGGCCGGCGGCCAGGTCGCCGACGTCTTGCCGACGCCGGCGGCGACCTCTCCATGGGACCGGTGATCGCCTGGCAGCCTTAGCCCGGTTCCTTCGGTTCGACCAGCAGCACGCCTGAGCGACAGAGCGGGCAGTGCTCTGGCTCCCAGGAGTCGACGTCCAGAGTCAGCAGGGCTCGCACCGGGATGCCCAGATCGGCCGTGCCTCCGGAGCGGTCGACGAGGACCGCGGCGCCCACGATGTCCGCTCCCTGAGCCCGGGCCACATCCAGCACCTTGCGCAGCGACCCCCCGGTGGTCAGAGCGTCCTCCACCGCCAGGACCCGCTCTCCCCGTCGCAGGGTGAAACCTCGGCGGAGCACCACGCTCTCCCCGGCCCCCTTCTCGGCGAAGATCGCCCGGATCCCGAGGCGGCGCGCCACCTCATGGGCCAGGATGATCCCGCCCACCGCCGGACCGATCACGACGTCTACGCCGAGGGCCCGGTACGGTTCGGCCATCGCCTCGGCCAGAAGCGCCGCCCGCTCGGGATACTGCAGGACCAGCGCACAGAGAAGAAACAGGTCGCTGTGCCGCCCCGAGGTCAGCCTGAAGTGGCCGCGGCGCACGGCGCCGGCGGCCTCGAGGATCCGGCGGACCTCCTCCGGGGACATGGTAGTGTTCTTCGCCGCGGACGCCGACCACCCCTGACCTCGGGGCCTTTGCGGTTCACGCGCGGCGGCGCGGGGAAAAGGATTCGTGTGGGGCTGATGTGATGTGACGCATGCGGGCTCGCGCTGGGCGGCCACCTACCGGCTGTTCAGCCACCCCGAATCGGTCCAGATCGCCCGCGCCCTCGTGGCACCGACCGCGCGGCTGGCCGGGTTCGCAGGTGACGATGTGCTCGACCTCCAGATCGCCGTGGCCGAGGCGGTCTGCAACGCGTTCGTGCACGCGTATCACGGCCGGCCCGACGGCGAGGTCAGGATCGACCTGGAGTTTGACGGGGCCGCGCTGACGATCGCCGTCCTCGACCTGGGGCGTCCGGCCGCCGCTCGCATCGCGGTGCCCGACACGCTTCCGCCTCCCGGCCAGGGCGGACGGGGTCTCTATCTGATCGCCAGGCTCATGGATTCGCTCGAGATCCGCCAGCCCGGACTGCGGGGCAAGGGCACGGTCGTCGTGATGAGAAAGCGCCTGCCCCATCCCGCGCCGGTCGATCGCGAGGCGGCGCGCGAGGTCCGCCCGTCCCACTGACACCCATCCCGCCTCCTCCGCTTCGCCTGTGGGCATGGTACGCGGTGAGATGATGCGGCGCATCGCACGCGCGGTCCTGTGTCTCCTGCTCCTGGGCGGCATCGTCTTCCCGGTCCACGCCGATGGAGCGCTCCGCGACCTCGACCGGCGGGCCATCCCGATGCTGGTCACCAGGGGCGCACGCCTGCACAAGTACGGGACCGGGGTCGTGGTCGGCCCATCGGCGATCCTGACCGCCAAGCATGCCGTGGGCGCCAGCCCGGAGATCCTGCTCCCGAGGGGCACGGCCGTAAAGGGACGGACCGTCTGCCGGGCGCGGGTCGAAGATCTCGCCGTCGTGCGAGCGAACCTCCCCCGGGGAACGCCGTACTACACGCTGTCATCGCGGACCCCCGCAGTGGGCGAGGCGATCCGCGTCGGGGGCTACCCCGGCCGGCGCTGGACGGCAACCAGCGGCCGCGTGACCCACGTCATCTCCTCCGCCGTCCTCGGCGGCCGGAGGATTCGCTCCCCCATGATCGTCTTCCGCCCCGCCCTCAGCCGGGGCGCGAGCGGCGCTCCCGTGCTCAACCGGCGCGGGCAGGTCGTCGGCATCTTCGTCGCCAGCAACGGTCGGGAGAACTACAGCATCGCCTTTCCAGCAGCCACGGCGCTTCGGGTCTGTCGCAGCTATCTGAAGGAGCCCGCAGCCGGCCACCCGCCTGCGCCCGGGGATGGCGGGCCGTGGGCTGACCCGTCGTTGCCATGATGACTATTTCTAGTTATCATATAGTCATGAGACAGGTGGGCATCGCGGAACTGAAAGCCAGGCTCAGCGAGTACCTCCGCGCGGTGCGCTCGGGCGAGACCATCACGGTCCTCGACCGGGAGACCCCGGTGGCGCAGGTTGTGCCGGTGCGCGCGCGCGCGGCGCTGCGGATCCGCAAGCCCGCTCCGGGCACCCCGCCTCCGAACCGAGTCCCCCTGCCGAAGCCAGCGAAGCTGCGCGTCGACAGCGTCGCGCTGCTCCTGGAAGAACGGCAGGGACAGCGGTGATCGCCTACGTCGACGCCTCGGTGCTCCTGCGGGTGGCCCTCGGCCAGCCGGACGCGTTGCCACAGTGGCGGCAGATCGACCGGGGCGTGGCGAGCGCCCTCGTCACCACGGAGTGCCTGCGTACACTGGATCGTCTTCGCCTCCGGGTGAGACTCTCCGACACCGATGTAGCCACCCGGCGGGCGGCGATCTTTGCCCTCGTCGCCTCCCTGGAGCTCGTCGACATCGACGCGGTCGTCCTGGATCGGGCGGCCCAGCCGATGCCCACGGACCTGGGCACGCTCGATGCGATCCATCTGGCCACAGCCCTGCTGTGGAAAGACCTGACCAGGGTCGATCTGGTCATGGCCACTCACGACACCGCCTTGGCCCTCGGCGCCCGGGCCTACGGCCTCCCGGTGGTCGGCGCGGCGCAGTCGCCCGTGGATCAGCGCAGCCAGTGCCGCCAGCCGGGCCGGGCCCGATCAAGGGGAGCGGGCTCGCGGGGAGCATCGAAGCCCCGCACATGAATGCGAGAGGGGGTGGGCCAGATGGCACAGGCACTACCTGGCCTCCGCGATCTGCTGCATCAGGGTGGAGACCTGCTTCGCCGACGCCTTGATCTCGGCCAGATTGGTACCCTTCATCGCCGCCACGGCCGCTGCATCGGCGTCCTTCGCCTTTGCGATGAGCGCGGCGTCCGCATTGGCTCGCTGTAGGTCGGGCAGGACCCCGTTCCCCATCCCTCCGCAGGGGTTCTCCCAGGCCGCGTTCACGTTCGCGCCGCGGGGGCCCTCGATGCAGACCAGGGCGTGACCGAGGTGCTCCTTGGCGTAGCTCACCGTCCCACCCTCCGCGGCGAATCCGGCGTGCGCGGCGGCCGTCTTCGCCTGAGCCTTCGCCGCACTCAGACCGGATGATCCGGCACCCCCGGGCGGCGGAGTCGGCGCGGTGTGATACGGCGCAAACGCCGCGCCGACGGCGAAACCCAGGACGAAGAGGGAAGCAATCACCGGAATGACCACTGCCTTCCGCGCCATGACGCGTCACCTCCTCTGTCAGTTTCCCCCGGGAGTATCACGACTCTGTAAAGCGCGGCTCAGGGCGCAGGCGCGGCCTCCGGGGCGGGTGCCTCGGCTGTTGCCTGCCTGCGCTGAGCCTCTTCCCGAACCGGAATGCCAACCTCCCACTCCCACAATCCGCGGCGTGCCAGCGGGAGCAGCATCATGCCCACGATCATCATGGCGCCGTTGAGCCGGAAGGCCGTCATCGCACCGAGGGCCTGCCCGATGAACCCGACCGCCAGCGAGGCCACCGGCTGGGCGCCGAAACTCGCCATGAGCAGAATCGTCAGGGAGCCGGCCGCGCATGTCGGGCGGCGCCGGGATCTGGATGAGGCCGTGTCAGACACACCACCGGGCGGCCCGGGCTCAGGCCCGGCCGCTGACATCGGGGAGGATCAGATGCACATCCCCGAACTCGTGCCAGAGGTAGCCTGCCTCCATGGCCGCGCGGTAGACGCGCTCCAGTGCCGCCCGTCCTGTGAACGCCTCGAGCAGGGCCAGGTGCGTGGCCCGCGGCTCGTGGAATCCGGTGAGCAACCCGTCGACGATTCTCAGGCCGCGCGCCGGAGTGATAACGAGATCCGTCCAGCCGCGGGCGGCAAAGGGGCGTCCGCTCTCATCAACCGCGCTCTCCAGCGCGCGGACGACGGTCGTCCCTACGGCGATGATCCGTCCGCCGTCTTCCCTGACACGCTCCACGATCGCGGCCGTCTCGTAGGGCACCTCGAAGTACTCCTCATACGGCGGCTCACCATGTTCCAGGCTGGCCACTCCGGCATGCAGGACGACCGGAGCCACCTTGACGCCCGCCGCTGCCAGACGGTCGAGGATCGCCGGCGTGAACGGACGCCCGGCCGACGGCATCTCCGCCGAGCCCGGAACCGCGGCATACACATTCTGGTACATCTCGATCGGCCAGCTCCCCCGGAGGTAGGGGTAGGTGATCGGCCGCCCAAAGCACCGCAGATACGGCAGCAGCGGCTCCGGCAGCTCCAGCCGAGCCACCCACAGGCGCGTCGAGCCGGGGTACGGCGTGAGCGCCGTCACTGAGCCGCCTCCGGGCAGGGTGAGCACCTCGCCGCGAGCGACCGTGGTCTTCCGGAACTCGACAACGACCAATCCGGCCGGTAGTCGCGTGGACAGGTGCATCGCCACCTCCGAGCCGTCGCGCCGGCGCGCCGTCATGGCCGCCGGTAGGGTGGCCGAGACGTTCACCAGGAGCAGGTCGCCGGAGCGCAGGAAGCCGGGGAGGTCGGTGAAACGCGCGTGCACGATCCGGTTACTGCGCCGATAGGACACGAGCAGCCGCACGCCGTCGCGCGTCAGTCCGCGCGCCTCGGGCGGCTCGCGCGCCTCGAGCGCTTCCGGAACGGTGAACGCGATGCCCGGTGCGTTGATCATCACGATGCCTCGACCGGGCGCAGGCCGATCAGTTTCATCGCCTCGAACCGGCCGAAGGCCGCCGTCTCCGACTCGACCAGGTAGACGAATGCCGGCGCCGGGACCTCCGGCCCGGGCAGGCGGGAGAGGTCCACGCCTGGCTCGGCCTGACGGTGCATCTCGGTGTTCATGTCCCCGGGATCGACAACGTAGATCCGGACGCCGCTGCCTGACAGCTCCGCGGCCAGAACGCGCGAGAGGTGCTCCAAAGCCGCCTTGCCAGCGCCGTAGCCGCCCCAGAGCGGATAGGCCTGGACCGCCGCGTCGGAGGTGACGTTGATGATCACCCCCTCCCCACGCTCTCTCATCTGCGGCAACAGCAACTGCATGAGGTGCAGCGGCGCGACCGCGTTGACTCGAAAGACCTGAAGCAACGCGTCCCACGGATACCGGTCCAGCGGCGGCATGGGGCTCGGGCCGATGGTCGAGGCGTTGTTGATCAGGACATCGACCCGGCCGAAGCTCCGCAGCGCGGCGCGGGCGATCTGCTCGGCCTCCTCGCTGACATCGGCGGCCACGGGGAGGACCTCGGTCAGGCGTGACAGCTCGCCGGCGGTCTCGTTCAGCGCGTCCTCGCCGCGGGCGACGAGGACAAGCCTGGCGCCCCTGCGGGCATAGAGCCGGGCGATCTCGCGGCCCAGCCCGCGCGAAGCGCCGGTAATCAGGGCCACTCTGCCGTTGAGGGTCATGATCACGCTCCTCTCCGCTTTCCCGAGCCCAGCATGCCAGCGGGCGCATGCGCTGCCACTGAGCGGATGGGATGACAGCCACCTGTCCGATGGAGAAGGGGCGCACCTGCCCGAGCGGACAGCTCGTCTGGTGAGGAATGGCCTGCGGGGGAGGACCCGGGCTAGAGAAGGCCGCGCTGAGCCGCCACGGCGACCGCCTGGGCGCGGTTGTCGGCGCCCAGCTTGTTCAGGATGGACGTGACGTGAAACTTCACGGTACGTTCGGTGATCCCGAGATGCTGAGCGATCTGCTTGTTGGACCGCCCGCCGGCAACGAGACGCAGCACGACCCGCTCACGGTCGCTCAGCGCCGTCGGCCGCGGACGGGGATGCAACTGGGCCATCACCTTGGAGGCGATCCGCGGCTCCAGGTACGACTCCCCGGCGTGCACGGTGCGGATCGCCCTCGTGATCTCCTCCAGCGACGCACCCTTCAGCAGGTACCCCCTGGCCCCGGCGCGGATCGCGCCCAGCACACGCTCGTCCGTATCATACGCGGTGAGGATAAGGATCCGCGCGTCCGGATGGACCGCAGTCAGCATGGGGATGGCGTCAAGGCCGCCGACCCCCGGGAGCTCCAGGTCCAGCAGAATCACGTCCGGACGCGTGGAGGAAACCACCCGAACCGCCTCCTCGGCCGAACCCACCGCGCCCACGACCTGGAACTCCGGATCGTCTTCCAGCGAGGCGACGAGGCCTTCGCGCACAACGGGATGGTCATCGACGACGACGAGGCGGATCATCGTCCATCCTCGGAGACCGGAATCGAGGCGACGATCGTTGTGCCCGACGGCGCGCGGCGGCGGCTGACCACACGCAGCGTTCCCCCGAGCAGCCTGGCCCGCTCTCGCATGCCGACGAGGCCCTGTCGATCTGGGGCGACGGTTCGTAGATTGAAGCCCCGGCCGTTGTCCCGGACCGACAGGCGGACGCCGTTCCGCGTGAACCCCAACGCCATCTCCACCTCAGTGGCCGCGGCATGCCGATGGACGTTGGTCAGGGCTTCCTGCGCGACCCGGTACAGCTCGGCCTCCACCCTCAGGGGTAGCGGGCGGGAGCCCTCGGCCTGCACCCGGACCCTGATCCCGGTCTCGGAAGTGAAACTCCGCGACAGGGCGCGCAGCGCGGCGGCCAGCGGCTTGCCCGCGAGCGGCGCCGCCCGCAGATCGAGCACGGACCGTCGGGCCTCTTCCAGGCTCTCCCGGGTCGTCTGCAGCGCCCGCTCGAGACGCTGCTGGGCGCGCTCGGGCTCCGTCGTCAGGTTGTGCAGCGCGCCCTCCAGGTGCAGGGCGATCGCCGTCAGCCCCTGGGCCAGGGTGTCGTGGATCTCCCGCGCCAGCCGCGCCCGTTCGTCGCTCCGGGCGAGCCGCGCGGTCTCCTCGGCCAGGCGCGCCCGCTCGATGGCGATGCCGACCTGATAGGCGATCGTCGAGAGCAGGTGCAGCTCCTCGTCCGTCAGCCGCCGCCAGGACGGCCCCGTCACGTTGAGGATCCCGAGCGGCTTGTCCTGGAAGTACAGGGGGATGCTGGCGTGGGAGGCGAGCCCTTCCGTCAGCTCGGTGGCCTGCCGCTGCACCGCCGGCCGGAGGCGGCTGCACTCCACGACGTCGATGTTCTTGGGCGTGAGGACGCCCTCGTTGAACTCGCCGATGCAGGTGCAGTAGTGTCCGGTCATCCGCACCGGCGCCTGGAGATAGGGCGGGAGGTTCCGCACGGCGGCGTTGTAGAACTGCCCCGTTTCGTTGTCGATGAGCCAGATCCAGCCGGTCCGCAGGCCCAGCAGATCGGCGACCAGGCCCAGGGTCCTCTCAAGAGCCTGCTGCACATCCGGCGAGCTGTTCAGCTCCTCGGCGATGGCGTTGAGGATGCGCAGCTCGCGGATGTGGCGTTCGTCGGTGTGGACAGACACGCCCATGTCTTCCGCTCCTACCATACCTGCACCGCCGGCATTGACTGCCTCCGCGATGCGGTCAGCGCCTACCTGTACGATGGGACAGGGAGGACCTCAGCCGATGGAAACGGCGGCCGCGGCAGGCTTCTTCCCGACGAAGCCGGTCGCCCAGGACTCGTGTGTCGCCGCTTCTTCACGCCGCTCGAACGCCGCCGCGACATTCACCATGATCCGACGATTGCGGTGGACGAACGCCGTGGCGTCGACGGGGATGCGCGCCATCGCCCCACCGAGGACACGGATCTAGGCGACCCGCATCGGAGCGACGACGTCTCAGGTGCTCGATGATCGTTTCCGCCGCGCGGTCATCGATACCCTCCACGAACAGCGAGCGCACCGCCATCGCCACCGGGTGGGGCGCGCCTTCACCCAGCGTGTAGATCTCGGGGTACTTCATCGGCCGCACCAGGTCGGCAATCGGCGTGCCCAGCGCGGAACGGCGCCAGGACGCGCTGTCCGGCTTCGACCTCGCCGGCGTCCACGACCAGCGCCATGACGATGGGACGGCCGTGATGCTCCGCGGGGATGAACGGCATCGGCGGCGCGATCATGACGTTGGCGATCGATGACAGTTCCTCCGGCGCCGCTTCTGCTTCGGCGACAACCCCCCGGATCACCTAGCTAGGGGGTGGCCGGCAGGATCAGCATGCCGCCCAGCACGGTGTCGATGTCGTGTAGGCGGAACTGGAATCGCGTCGCGACACCGAAGTCGCCGCCGCCCCTGCGAATCGCCAAGCTCCTGCCCGGTCTCGCGCGCCAGCCCAGCCACGTGGGCCACATCATTCGCGTCGGCGACCCGGACGATGGTCGCGGGTCGGCGGTCGATCCCCCGGTAGTGGACGGCCCGCGCCTCGTCGTATCCGGCGTCATCCGGCGTGAGCGCGTGCCCGTTGAGCGCGCCGCGGAGGCGGGGAATGGAAAGACTGGTCGATGGTGAGACGGACATGACACATACCTCCAGACGATGGATGTCTCGTGCACCACCTGCGCGTTCAGGGCGACTGTACGACCGTTCAGCCCACCCGTGTTACCGCCAGCATGCCATGGGGTGACCCGCAACGGCCCTGCCCAGTGGGGATGACGACGACTTGACCGATGGAGTAAGCCACGCCCCTGTCCGCTCGGACAGGGGTTATACCATGCGGAGGCCGATATCGAAGGTCCCGGCGTAGCCCTGCCCTTCTCTCGTCACCGGGAGGATCAGTTGTGTCCCGCCGCTGTGGAAGACCCCATCTGCTGCGTTCGTCGTATCGCGACGGCCCTTCTGGCTGTAGGGCGCCTGCGCGTGCACCTGATCGGTGATCGACTCCTCGAAGTACAGTTGCGACGTGAATTCGACCCCGTGCGGACCAGTCGGATCGGTACGGATCTTGAAGTGGATGTGCACCGTCCGCCCTGCGTACCAGCCGGGGTAGATCGTGTCAAACTCCGCGACACCGCGGGCGTCGGTCACCTGATGGCCCCGGAGAAACTTCTGCCCACTGGTGTCGAACCGTCCCGCGAAGTCGCGCACATCGGAGTAGACGCCGAGCGCGTCGCATTGCCACACGTCCACCACGGCGTTGGGCAGCGGGGTACAGGCATTCCCCTGCACACGCGAGACCCGGAAGGTGATCCGCAGCGGCACACCCGGCTTCACCGCGCCGGTCGCCGGGTCCGACCGGATGTCGCGCCGGTTCAGTCGCTCGTCCACGAAGTACGGCCCCTCCGTTTGCTGGGGACGCACGACACAGTTCGGAGCCGACTGCGCGGCCGCCGTCAGCGAGCGCCCCAGCCATCGCCACGAACCGCCGATGAGCGTTGCCGCAGCGCCGCTCAGGAGCGCCAGCGCCTCGCGCCGGTTCAGAAGCCGGGCTAACCCTGGTCATCGGGGGCGGGGCGAAAGATCGACTCGTACTCCTGCGGCGTCAGGGCGAGCACGCGGCCGTCATCTTCGTAGTCGAGAAAGAGCCACGCTTCGGGCGCACTCTCATCGAGCAGCAAGGACGGCGGAAGGTATGGAGTTTGCCACTCCGTTTGGGGTTCCATCATCAATCGTTCTCACCACTTTGGTGTACGACGAAACGGACGGCCGGGGGGATGTATTCCAGAGCGTGCAGGGATCAGTGCGTCTCTAGCGAGACTTCAACCAGCGGGCTGCGTTTCACCCATGACTCCAGGTCTCGCGCGCGTCCCAACTCGCGGAGGAGCATCGACAGGATCTCGCGCTTCGCCTTTTTGCTTCCGGATGATCCTCGCCCTTGCTGGAAGATCCGCGCACACGGTGCGTTTGAGATGCAAGGTGAATCGAGGATTTGCTGCCAGGTTGGCCTACCGGTCCCGCCGGCCCGGGGATCCGGTCAGGTAGAGCCGGCCGTTGAGGTGGTGGATCCAGATCTCGATGCGGCGCGGCTTCCCGCTCCTTCGGCCGATCGTGGTGATATCGACCGTCCGGTCACGCTCCAGGGCCTGCTTGACCTTTTCATCCATGGACAGTCGGGTGTGCCGCCATCTCAAGTTCGCCACGCCATCGTGGCCAACGAAAGCGTCCCGACCTCCGCGGGCGTCAAACGAAACGCGAGCGCCTGCGTTCTCCGCGGCCTACGCCGTGGGGATGGGCAGCCCGCCGATTACCATCCGACCGGCGCTGCTCCGGGGGTGCGTTCCGTACGTAGCCTCCGCGCAAACGCGAGAACAGAACGGATCCCCGTACTTGCGGGCCACCGGCGGGATCGGCTTCCCGCAGCGCTGACAGGCTGCGCGGGCCCGTGGACGCGCATGCTTGCGTACAGCCATGCTCTCATCACCCGTTCCTCAATCAAGAATTGAAGGCCCCCATGCGCCTGAGGGCCCTCGCCATCTGGTGGGGGCCGACGCCCCCGTCTGACGGCTTTAACGCCATCGCCCGCCCTATTGTTCCCGGCTGGAACCGGGTGTGGAAGTCAGATTCCGCGCACGGTGAGGCCGCGGGAGAGCGCGGCTGTGGCCTGGCGGTCGTCGTGCGTCCAGAACTCCAGCGGTTCCCCCTGCGCTTCGGCCGCCAGGATCTCCGCGGTGGCCACGTGGATCGCGTCGAGCGCCCGGACGGTGACGGCGAAGGAAGTCTTCGCCTCCGCGATGACGAGATCGTCGACCGGGGCAAGATCCAGCATCGCCAGCAGGTCCATCAGTTCCTTGCGTTTGATCGCGGTCTGCGCATCGTCGAGGTTACCGAGCAGGCGCTCGCGGTCGACTGCCCGGAAAGCCTCCACCTCCACCAGTTGGGACGACACCATCCGGCCGCCGCCGGTGAGAGGTACAGCGGGTCCGGGCTCGGCGAACACGACCCTCAGCACGGCGCTAGCGTCCACGTACTTCACTGGGGTCCTCACGCACGGCGCGCAGCGACGCCTGGATGTCGACCGCCCGGTCCAGTGACGAGATGCGGAGTGCGCTCCAGTTCTGCGTGCCCAGCCGGAGGCGGCCGGCGCGCGCCAGCCGCTCGTACCATGCCAGTGCCGCGGCGGGAGGAGGGCTGAGCTGCGCGATGGGTTCGTCCCGGTCCCTCACGGTGATCCGAGCCCCGCGTGCAGCCATCCGGAGATACTTGCTCAGGTGGGCCTTGAGTTCACTGACATTGATGTCCTTCATGGTCTTATTATAAGACCATCAAGGTCTCATCGTAAAGGGGCGTGCCGCGACGACACTGGCGTCCATGTCAACTCTCCCACAGGGGAGAGTCAAGAAGCGGGTGGAGAGGCGGGCACGGCCACGGTTTCACTGCGCGGGCGAGGCGTCGACCGGGAGGCATCGGGGAGTCTCCCGCCCGACAGAGATCAAACACGAGCACATAGATGAGGTAGGTCAGCGCGTTGGCCAGGAACAGCGCGACGAACCCGGTCTGCCCGTAGCCGGCGACGAGACCGCCGAGAGCGCCGCCGATCCCGATCCCGGCGTTGCTGTCCACGCGCGAGACGGCGGCGGCGCGGTGGTGTACCTCCGTTGCCGCGAGCGTCGCCAGCAGCGTCGATTGACGGGATTCAGCGCGCCGTTTCCGACGCCCGCGAGTGCGGTCGATCAGCGGGTCCGCCACTGGTGCGATGACTACCGCGACGCCGGTGATCAGGCCGACCACCAGGCCGGCCACACCAAGGCTGACCCCGCGACCGTCGTGGAGGTAGATAACTTCGAACGGAAGGACCGCGCCGTAGCCGAGATAGTTCAGAAAGATCCCGAACTGGACGAGCCAGAGCTCGCGCGAGAGACCAAACCCCCGGCGCGCCATGGCCTTAGCCGCGACGGCCCAAGTAGACGCCCGCGAGACAGAGGGCGCCACCAGCGACCGCAAGCCACGGCGGCGCCTCACCGAGGAGCACCCCCGCCCAGGAGGATCGCGATCGGGGGGACCAGGTACAGCATGGCACAGTTCTGCCGGGCGCTGGACTTCCTCTTGCGCCAGCACGAGCCGTATCTGGCCATCGTGCTCGATCGCCACTGGAAGATCTTGCTCGCCAATGAGGGGGCGGGCCGGCTCACGGGGTTCCTGCTGGACCCGGGAGCGGCCGACGCGGTGGGGCCGAATGCGACGCGACTCGTCTACCACCCCGGGGGCTCCGGCCGTGCATCGTCAACGGGGAGGCGACCGCGGCCGCGCTCATCCAGTGGCTCCACCGCGATCACCTCCCCACGGCCGACGCCGAGATCCGGCATCTCCTGGACGAGTTGCTGGCCTATCCCGATGTCCCGAGCAACTGGCGCACGCTTGATCTGGACGCGCCGACCATGCCGTTTCTGGCGATTGACATGCACAAAGGTGACACGCACTTCCGGTTCTTTACCACCCTGACGACGCTGGGGACGCCGTACGACATCACGCTCCACGAGCTCCACATCGAGAGCTTCTTCCCGGCGGACGGCGCCACGGAGGCTGCGCTGGAACGATTGAAGGCGGCCGCCCCGGAGGTCTGAAACCCGGCGCGCCGAACCGGACGGGCTCAGCGGCTGTGCTGTGGGTCATCGTGCTTACGCTGGCTGTAGCCGGCCGCGGCGAGCCTTCACATCAACCGCTCGGAGGGCGTACGCTTAGCCACTGAAAGGCGTCGGTGCTTATCTGATGGAAATCGGGTTCGAGTGGATCTCCTCCGGCATTTCCGGAGCGGGTTTGTGACAGAATGTGACCCGGACCCGAGCTCTTTCCGCAGGCGTGATGTCTTTCGGGATCTTCCAGGCGAGCGACCTCGCGGCCGATCGGTCCCGGATCAAGAGGCAGTCGGTCTGACCGTCTCCTAGACGGACGCCGGCAACCTCTCTGCCGTTGTTGATCAACTGCCCGTCACGCCCCACGCCAACCGGGTAGTCGGTGATCCTCCCCAGGGTCATCCGGACCTGTTCACCCGGCCGGTAGCGATCCCACTCGGTGCGCAGGAGGACGAGTTTGTTCCGGGCCCCGAGGTCCTGCTCGACCCTGGTGGAGGTCTCGTCCCAGAACCGGCTGGGGCCGACGTCGACGTGGACGACCTTGGTGTTCCGATAGTAACCGGCCCCGCAGCAGTTGAGGCTCCGCGCGAGGTCCCACAGCCTGCTCCCCGCGACGCCCTCCATCTCGATGTCGGCAGCCATCCCCTCGATGTGCAGGCTCGTGCGGGCGGCAAGCCGGCCCTGCCGCCGGAGTCCTTCATTATAGGTGGGGCTCCGGTAACCGGAGACGATCTTGATCGCCCCTCCATTCAGCCGGTCTTGGAGATAGTCGAGGAGGGCGATGAGCCGGAGGGCCATGCCTTCGCCGGCGTTGGAGGGGACGCCGAAGACCTGGTTGATCCTCCGCTGCGCTGCTTCCGGATACTCGCCCGCCGGCGTCCGGTAAGTGATCTGACCACCCGCGCCGGTTCTTGGGTTGATGAGCTGGACCGTCCCGTCACCTTCAATGAAGAAGCGTCCGGAGGGAGCGGCGACGGCGGTCAGGGTGAGGAGCACGAAGACGGTAACCGCGGAGCGGGCAACCGTCCTGGACATGACGACTCAATACGATGGCCTCGTGCCTGGCACCTTCGCCCATGCGGAGGCCCTCGCGGTATTGGTGGCGGGAGCGGGGGAACTGAAGTGCTGGCCCTCGCACTCGTGCGAAACGCGCCGATCGCCAGCGCTCCGAAAGTAAGAACGGGACGATTCTGTCAACTGCGTTGACATATTCCTCGTTATCCGGCCTACAATACCTGTTGTCCTTTGGGGCCTGCGGCTCTCGGATGCAACCCCAGCTGGCCGGCGCACGCTCATGTGGGTGTATCTGGGCGCGGCTGCACTGGCGGGAGTTGCGATCCGCGTGCTGCCTGGGCCGCTGCGGCTGCTGGCGGTGCTGCCGCTGATGATGTGCATCGCGTGGGCGATCGAGATGCGGCGCATGGCGGCCGTGCCCCTATATGTCGCCACGGGGCCGCCGATAATCAGCGAGGCATGGGCGATCGAGCCCGGCGAGGGGGATCGGCCCGTTTGAGTTGGGACCCGCGGGCGCGGACGCCCTCTACCTGCTGCGGCGAGCGCACGCAGTGTGGCGTTGGCGCCGTGAGGTGACGTACCTGCTGCGCCATGTCGAGGGATGGACGGTCGTGACCGGGGCGACACGAGCGCCGATGGACTCGGAGCGTGCGCCGGATCCGGCGGAGCTGGTGGCGATCACCGCTGTGGAGACCAGCTGCCCCTTGCACGCGACGCCGGATGACGTCCGCACTGGGCGGCTGCTGCCCGATGCAGAGTCTGTGCTGGGGCTGCCGGGGGATGTTGACTACCGCCCTGGGCTGGCACAGCTGCGCTACCGGGGGCTGGTGATCGGCGCACGCCGGATGCGGGTTCAATGGCTTCGCGTGATCGTCGCCGACCTCCAAGATCACGCTGAGCTTGCTGGACAGAAACTACATCCGGCCCCGTCAACGCCGTGTCAGAGCGATGGGCCAAGTAAGCGCGGCGGAAGGAGCGGAGATACAGCAAAGTCACTTTCACGCCGTTGAGGGAGATGACGGCAGGATCCGGAAAGGGTGTGCCGTAGGCCCCATCTGTTGCCTGGTCCGGACCTCGCAGAATCCCGGCTCCGTGCAGACACCCCTCTCCTGGTAGCATGACGGTCACCCGCCCTGCCGCGTTGCGGATCTTGCCGATACCCGTCACTTCGACTTCAGTTCCCGTGTCGATGAGCGGGATCAGATAGCGTGATGCGAACTTTGTCAGAAAGTCCCTGCTGTTTGCCGTGTCCGTGCAGCTGAAGATGACATCCAAGCTGCGCAACGCACTCCATGCCCGGGGATCATCTACGGTATAGGGTAGAGGAACGACTATATAGCACTTCGCGGCTGACCTTGTAGCGGCTGAGCAGCTCAGCAATGGAATAGCGTTCTACGTCCTTTCTAAGCCAAGCCCTGGGGACGAGTAACTCCCCGGCAAAGATGTCGGCTTCGGTCTCCCCGGCATTGTACTCATTGTGCTTGTGGCCGAGGAAGTAATGGCCTAGTTCATGGGCTATGCTAAACCGATGTCTAACCTCTGCCTGGCTGCGTGCAAGCTCCATCAACAGCCGTGAGTTGATAACCTGTAGCCGTGCATCAACGCCTACCGGTAGGTCCTGCAACTGCAGGTTGAATCCGACGGCCCGCGCGATCTTGTCGACAGGAACAGGAGGTTTGGTGATCTTGTGGTCTTTCAAGATCCTTTGAGCGATCTTCCGGCAATATGCTGCCCGAACTTCTGGCTGGATCGCGAGGGCGCGTGTTCCCAGCTCCTCGGCCTGTTCTGCTTCCTCTATCTCATCCCACTCGTCAATTTCTTCCATTCGTCCAGCACCTCGTCTACGAAATTCCTCGCAACTCGCTCAGCCCAGGCGGGATCCCGAAATTGCGGACTCGCGCCCGAAAGACGTTCAGCGCGCAGAAGATTACTGAGCCCTGTCGTTCTACCCCAAATCTGACCTTTCGGAGCTTGACGGTAGATGGCTTGAGATGCTGCAGCCTGAAAGAGCAGTGTTCCCCACTCGGCAGGGTCAAATCTGGCTCGAAAGAACATCCTCGCCAGGTACTTCGGCTCCAATGCGAGGGGGGTTCCATTACCCAAGAGAAACCGTTTGGCTTCGTCCTCAGCGCCGACCGCTTCCGGAGCCAAATCGTCAATGTTCCAGCCAGCCTCTTCGCCCGCGGCGCACAATCTGCCGGCCAGCAAGCGTGCACTGAACCGTCGGGCCTCCTCAAGGGCACGTGCTTTCAGCTTGAGCGGTACCGCCTCCGGTGAGGCGTCATCAGCCTCGTACTCTGGCTCGCTCACTCCGGCCTCGAAAGCATCACGAAGAAGCTCTTCAAACCGATCACGGGGCTCCGGCATCATGAATCCCTCCCACCGTCGTCTAACTTGATGCCTGCCTGAATCATCAACTTCTTCAAACGGCCGCGCGCATCGTGCGCAGCCTTCTTAGCGGCCGCCAGGCTTATGCCAAGTCGTTCGGCTACTTCCGTCTCAGTCAGACGTTCCTCATAACGCATCCGGAGAATCATCCGGTCACGCGGAGAAAGGAGAGGGAACACATTCCGCAGCGTCAGGACTGATTGGATTGGAGCGTCGGGTGTGTCGATCCCCGTCGGATCGGGAGCGGGCGTGTCTCCAGGCAGCTCAACATATCGCTTCATCGCCGCGGCATCGTCCAGCCGCCAGTAGCCCCACCGGCTGAGCCAAGGCAGGATTTCCCACCAGCAGCTCGGAGTTCAGCGCGGCATTCAGGATCGAGCAGTCGTCGAATGGCTTCTAACCAGACGTCGTCAACTTCTGCGTCGCCTTGCCGTTTCAGCCACACATGCCGGTGCAGCCTACCCATAAGCGTCGCCCCGTATCGCTCAATGACCTGAGCTATCCCGCCCTCAGGGTCGCGCTCGATGAGCCTCAGAAGATCCTCGTCATTAGGTCCGGTCAAAGATGCCTCCAGGGGTCTCTGAGGGCCCGACAGGGGACCGATCCCCACTCTACGTACGGCGGGGGGTTACTTCCAGCCCTCGCGGGGCATGCTGGATATGAACCCCGTGTGCGCCAAGGAGATCTACGGGCTGCTGCTACTCCTTTGCTACCCCCTTCAGGCCTCTGAAGCGCCTCACAACGCAGACAGGACGCGAGCGAAAACCCGCGTCCTGTCTGCGTCTTACGTGGTAGCGGGGGCAGGATTTGAACCTGCGACCTTCGGGTTATGAGCCCGACGAGCTACCTGGCTGCTCCACCCCGCGTCGACAACCTACATTATAAAGAGGACGGCGGGGATGGTCAATCGCGTGTCCTGGCCGGGGGCGGACCAGGGATCACCGGGACCAGCAGGGACGATGGGGTGGCCCCGCCGCCGTAGACGGTGACCCGGCCGCCGAAGATCTCGGGCCGCCGGTCCCAGGGGTGGTTGTGGACGAACGGACCGGATCCCCGCATGGGCTGCCACGGCCCGAAGTACTGCCCAGTGATCTCGCGCTCGAAGTCGCGGCCCTGCACGGTCAGCGTCAGCCGGTAGCCGCGGGGCACGACGATGCACGTCGGCCAGATCTCCACCTCGACCTCGTAGAGCTGTCCCGGGACCAGCGGTTGTCGCTCGTCGTGGGTGTGGTAGGGTCGGTATGGCGTGGACAGGCGGGGATCGAGTTTCCGATGCGAGGCCCGGAGCCAGCCCTGTGCGATGGGCGCCTGGGGCTCGACTGCGCCCGGGAAGGTCACCTCCGCCCCCTGAGGGTCGAAGAGCCGGAGCACCAGGAACAGGTCGGCATCGGTGGTCGAGGACGCGATGAAGAGCCTGGCTGCGAGCGGGCCCGTGATCTCCGTCTCCGCCTCGAACGGCGGGGTGGAGAAGGTTGCGCCATCCGCCAGCGCGGAGTACGTCAGAGCGTCCGGGGCCGTCGCGGGTTCCGGGCGCAGGGACCGGTCGGCCGGGTGTATGTAGAATCTCCTCCAGCGGGTGCGGGCGAGCGGCCACTCGTGTTCCTTGCGCAACGCGACCCCGTCGACATGGCGGACGTGAAGCAGCACGCGCGGCTCCCGATCCCAGCTGTTGTCCACGCCTTTGAGGAAGTGGTCGAAGAACCGCTTCTGGAGGGCCAGGCCGTAGTTGGTCGAGAAGTGGGTCCAGTGCTCGAGCGCGTGGATTTCCAACCACTTCTGCCTCGCCGCCGCCTGGACGAATGCCTCCACGTTACCGCGCAGGTGCAGGCCATGCCCGCCCCAGTTGCCGGCCGACAGGAACGGCGTGGTCACCCGGGGCCAGTCAGCGGAGCGCTGGCGGTACCAGCGATCGTCCAGGTCGCGCACCAGCGCCTCCTGCTGGGGGTCCACCCGGTTCATGGCCAGCTCGTACTCCGGCAGGGTCTCGGGGCCGGCCACCAGCTCACCGGTGTTGGGATCGACCGCGCCGCGGACGCCCACGCCGTGCTGCGCGGTTTCGATCTGCGCCTTGTACCACGTGCCGGTGAAGGTGCACAGGATGCCGCCGTGGCGGTGCCAGTCGCGGTAGTAGTCGGCAGCTCCCTCCCAGGCGCACATCGCCGTCAAGTGTGGTGGTTGCAAACCGGCGACCAGCCACTGATTGATCGCGTAATAGGAGATCCCGTTCAGGCCCACCTTGCCGTTGCTCCAGGGCTGCACAGCGGCCCACTCGATGCACTGGTAGAAGTCTCTGGTTTCCCGGGGCGAGAAGATGTCCAGCACCCCGGGTGACCTGCCGGCGCCGCGGGAGTCCACGCGCACGCAGGTGTAGCCGTCGGGGACCCACTTTTCCGGATCGACCACCTCCCAGTTCTGGTACCGGCACGACGATCCGTCGGCGACCTCCGGGAAGTTCCGGATCAACGCCTGCCACTGGTCCCGATAGCCCCACTGGTAAGGCAGACCCTTGCCATAAGGCCCGTAGCTCAGGATGACCGGATGCTGCCCTCCGGCCGGCGGGCGAAAGACGTCGGCGCGCAGGACCACACCGTCGTCCACGCGGATGGGCACGTCGTATTCGATCAACATCCTGCCGACCCTGACGGCCCGGGACTGCATGTCCCGGGCATGCTGCCTTCTCTTCCCTCGCACCGGCCGTCGTTGCCCGCGCCTCATCGCGCCGGTTCCCCTCCCCCGCGCCGGAGCCACTGCCCCCACCCCGGTTCGGCGACCGGCCGGCCGTCCGATGCCACCCGACGACCCCGCACGAACGTGGCCGCCGGGCGACCCCACACCCTCCGGCCCGCGTAAGGCGTCCACCCTGCCTTCGAGATCACGTCCTCGTCCCGCAGGATCCGCTCATCGGCCATGTCGACCAGGACCAGGTCGGCGTCGGCGCCGGGCTGCAGCCTCCCTTTGCGGGGATACAGCCCGTACAGCCGCGCCGGCGTCTCCGCCACGACATCGACGAGGCGCGGCAGCGTCAGGCGGCTTTCGTGCGCGGCATTCAACAACAGCGTCAACGTCGTCTCCACCCCGGGCAGCCCGAAGTGCGCCTGCCAGATGTCGCCCGCTTCCTTCTGGGCCCGCGTGGCCGGCGCGTGGTCCGTGGCGATGTAGGCGATCTCCCCCCGGCGCAGCTGGACCCACATCTCCTCCTCGTCCTCGGTGGTGCGCGCTCGCGCAGGCGGCGCAAACTTCCGGAAGGGCCCGAGGCGCGTCACCTCGTCCTCGCGCAGGTGGAAGTACTGCGGGCAGGACTCCACCCAGACCGACGCCCCGAGGTGCCGCTCCCGGACCACCAGATCGATCGTCTGCGGGTTGCTGGCGTGCGCCACCACGACCCGGGCACCGGTCAGTCGCGCCAGCAGCGCAACGGTGGCCACCGCCGTCCACTCTGCCTCACGGGAGCGCCACAGAGGAACGATGCCGAAATCGCGGCGGCCTGCGCCTCGCAGGTCGCGCTCTGATGCGACGGTGATCGACTCGTCCTCGCAATGCACCAGGCAGATTGCCTCGAGCGCGGCGGCGGTCCGAAACACGCGCAGCAGATCCCCAGGCATTAGCCCTGGAATGCCGTGGGTCGTGCAGGTGAATAGCTTGAGGTAGAATACGCCGGCCTCCCAGACCCCCCGCACAGCGTCCAGACGATCGGGCAGCACGTGCGCTGCCAGCCCGAAGTCCACCAGCGATCGCCGCCCGAGGTGCGCCACCTTCGCCCGCAGGGCCTCGGCGTCGCAGACCGGATGGGCGTGCGTGTGCTCGATGACCGTGGTTACCCCGCCGACGGCCGCGGCTGCACTGCCCGTGATGAAGTCCTCCCGCTCCGTGGCGCCGGGATCCATGAAGTGCACATGGGCATCGACCATGCCCGGGAGGACGTGCAGCCCACCGGCATCCACCTGCTCCCGGCTCGGCAGGCGCTCCAGACCCACTGCCGCCACGCGGCCGTCGTGCACGTAGACGTGGGCCGGAAAGGTCGCGTCACGTGTGACGACCGTCCCGCCCAGGATCGCCAGGTCCAGCATCACGCCCCTCTGCCGGCCAGCACCTCGGGGTTGACGACGAACGGCGGCCGCCCGCCCCGCAGGAAGGTCAGGATGTTGTCGACGACGATGGCGGCGATGCGCTCGCGGGTGTCGCGCGCGGCGCTCCCGATGTGAGGCGTCAACACCACCCGGTCGAGCTCCAGCAGGCCCGGATGCACCTGCGGCTCGCGTTCGTACACATCCAGGCCGGCCCCGGCGATGCGCCCCGCGCGCAGGGCGTCCACCAGCGCCGGCTCATCCACGATAGGACCGCGGGCGGTGTTGATCAGGTAGGCCGTGGCCTTCATCAGACCCAGTTCCCGCGCCCCGATCAGGTGGTGCGTCCCCTGATGATAGCTGGCGTTGACCACCACGAAGTCGCTCTCGCCGAGGAGGGTATCCAGCGGGCGGTAGTCCACCCCCAACTGCCGCTCCTCCTCGGGCATCAACCGGCTGCGCTTGGTGTACAGGACCGTCATCCCGAAGCCGGCCGCCCGGCGGGCAATGGCGCGACCGATGGCGCCCAGCCCGATGGTCCCCAGCACCTTGCCGTGCACTTCGCCCCCCACGAAGTACATGGACTGTGAGCCGGGGAAGAGACCCCGGCGCACCGCCCGGTCTCCCTCGACGATGCGCCGGGTGACGGCCATCAGAAGCCCCCACTGCAGGTCGGCCGTAGCTTCAGCCACAATGTTGGGGATGTGCGTGACGAGAACGCCGCGCGCGGTGGCCGCGGCCACGTCCACATGCGCGGGCACGATGGCTGAGCTGGCGATGAGCCGCAGCCTCTGACCCGCGGCGATGATGCCGGCATCGACCCGATCGTGCAGCAAGCAATAGAGGACGTCGCAGCGGCCTGCCTCCTCGCGGAGCTGGTCATAGGGCAGGATGCGGCTCGCGTCGGGGAAGACCCGGACTGTGCCGCCGTCTCGCAACCGGGCCAGCGCCGCCTCGGGGACCGGCTGGGTGACGAAGATCTCGGTCATGCGTTCCTCCTGGTTCGTCCGACGCGCACCTCCCCCTGCGCGCGGCCCCTCCGTTGCTATCCGGCCAGCAGGGCTCGATCGTAGGGAAGGCGCGAGAGTCGGCGCGGCCCCTGCTCGGTGATCAGCACCATGTCTTCGAAGCGGACCCCGCCGCCTCCCGGCACGTCGGGCACCCAGATCAACGGCTCCATGGCGAACAGCATCCCCGGCTGCAGCGCGACCTCCGCGGCGCCCGGGAACGGCTCCCCGACGTAGGGCGGCTCGTTCGCTCCCACGCCGATCCCGTGGCCCATGAACAACGTGAGAAAGCGGCCGGCCAGCGCGTGGGCCTCGGCGGCCCGGCGGATCGCCCGGGCCACATCCGCGGTGGTCGCCCCGGGCCGCATCGCCTCGATGCCGGAGTGGTGCGCCTCGTGGGCCGCGCGAAAGATCCGCCGTTGCTCGGCCGACGGCTCACCGCAGATCGCCGTCCGGCCCACATCCGCGAAGTACCCGTTCCACATCGCTCCGATGTCGATGAAGACCAGATCTCCGTGGCGGATCACCTTGTCGGTGGCCAGCCGCGTCGGCGGCGCCATCCGCTCGCCGGACGCGACGAATGGCGTCGTGACGTGCGCATACTCGCCGCCCAGATGATACAGTGTCCGCATCGCCTCGGCGGCGACGTCCAGCTCTCGCACGCCGGGGCGCAGCGCATCCAGAGCGGCCTGGGTGACGGCTTCGGCGATGGCCACGGCCTCCTCGACCAGGACAACCTCCTCGGGCAGCTTGGTCAGACGGGCGGCCTGCATCGCCGCATCGCCGTCGGTCCACTGCACCCGCGGATGGCGCTCGCGCAGCGCGTCGTGCAGCGTCTGGCTGGCCAGGTCGATGCCGATGCACGCGGCGTCAAGCCGCTGCCGGCGCAGCACGTCCGCCAGGATTACCCTGACGAAGTGGTCGACCAACCCGCGCTCCTCGAGGATGGGGATGGCATGGATCTCGGCGAGCCAGGGCATCGCGCGCTGCGCGCGGTCGGCATCGCCCCCGGAGGCGAAGAGGATCGGATCGCCCTCGGGGAGGAGCAGCGCCCCGCTGAGCAGGCCGCTCTTCCCGGCGATGAGCTGGGGCCTCAGGCTCGTCAGGTAGCGGACGTTCTCGTCCTTCCACACCAGGAGGGCATCCAGCCCGTGCCCCCGCATCTGCGCTCGCGCTCGCGCCAGGCGCCCGGCCCGCAGCGCGCTGAAGTCGACGCGCTGCTCGTAGTCCACAGCAAAGGGCCCGGCCGCCCAGGAACGCGTCATGTCGATGCCGCCACGCGCAGTACGATCCGGCCCACCGCGCGGTCGGCACGGACCCGCTCCAGCGCGGCGTTGACCTCCGCCAGCTCCAGGACCTCGGAGATCACGGGGTGGACCAGACCGCGCGCAACGAGGTCAACGGCTCTGACCAGCTCCGGCCGGGTCAGGTACCGCGAGCCGATGACGCTCACCTCACGCAGCACCACATGGTCGGTAGGCAACGGCGGATAGTGCGCGGCGTCGGTCGTGTACCCCACCTGCACGACGCGTCCGCCCTTGCGCGCCAGGCTCATCGCGTGGGCGGTGGACCCTCCGGTCCCGACGCAGTCGACGACCAGATCGGCGCCCCTTCCCGCGGTCAGCTCCAGGATGCGTGCCGCCGCGTCCTCGGGTCGCGCGGTGAGATCCGCAGCCAGCTTCCGGGCGGTGGCCAGTTGCGCCTGTCCCAGATCGACGGCGACCGCACGCGCTCCGGCCGCGCGGGCGAACTGGAGGGCGTGCAGACCCACGCCGCCGGCGCCCAGGATCGCCACCGTCTCGCCGGCTCTCACCCCGCCCCTCGTCACCACGGCCCGGTAGCCGGTCCCCAGCGCGCAGGACATGGCGGCCCCCTGAACGGCAGAGACGTTTGGCGGCAGCGGCACCAGATAGTCCTGAGGGACGACCAGGTACTCCTGGAGCCCGCCGGGCGTCGTGAAGCCCACCCATCCTCGCAGGGCGTCGCACAGGTTCTCCTCACCGCTCAGGCACGGCGGGCAACGCCCGCAGCCCCAGTAGTTGTACACGACCACCCGCTGGCCGACGGCCAGCGACGTTCCCGGGCCGAGGGCCATGACCTCGCCGGCTACTTCATGGCCGGGCACGTGCGGGAGCGCCTGCGTCTTCGAGAAGGGCATCTGCCCGCCGATGATCTTGAGGTCGGTCCGGCAGAGACCGCAGGCCAGCACGCGGACCAGCACCTCGGCCGGACCCGGCACCGGCTGCGGCCGGTCCATGGGGACCAGCGGCTGCCCAAATTGCTCCAACACCATGGCCCGCACGCTCACACCCCCAGGTACCGCTGCCTGAGCTCGGTGGCGGCCCGCAAGGCGTCCGCGCTCCCGTCGAACACGACGCGACCCTTGCTTAGCACGTAGACATGATCGGCCAGGCGCATGGCCAGGGCCAGGTTCTGTTCGACCATGAGGATCGAGAGGCCTCGCTGCTTGAGCTCCGCCAGGATCCGCGCCAGCTCTTGCACGAGCATCGGCGCCAGCCCCTCGGACGGCTCGTCCATGAGCAGGAACCGTGGGTTCGTCATCAGGACCCGCGCGATGGCCAGCATCTGCTGCTCCCCGCCGCTGAGCCTGTTCCCCTTGTGGTGCGCCCGTTCACGCAGGCGCGGGAAGACGGCAAAGACGCGGTCGAGGGTCCACCCGTTCTCCTCCCCCGGCCGCGCGGCGACCGTCAGGTTCTCCAGCACGCTCAGCGAGGGGAAGATCCGGCGTCCCTGGGGCACGAGCCCGATGCCCCGCCGGGCGATCTCGTGGGAGGGCCGGTGGGTGATCTCGTTGCCCTCGTAGAAGATGCACCCACGGCGGGGAGGGGTGAAGCCGATCACCGAGCGGACGAGCGTGGTCTTGCCCATCCCGTTCCGCCCCAGGACTGCCACCAGCCGGCCCCGTGGCACACCGAGCGACACACCCTGGAGGATGTAACTGTCGCCGTAGTAGGTGTGGATCTCGTCGACCTGCAGGATGGGCCCCGCGCTCACAGCCCCACCCCGAGATAGATCTGCTGGACTTCGGCATTGGCGCGGATGGCTTCGGGAGGTCCTTCGGCCAGCACGCGCCCCAGGTGCATCACCGTGATGGACTCCGCCACCTCGAAGGCCACGTCCATGTCGTGCTCGATGAGGAGCACCGTCATGGATGGATCGAGGCGCCGCACGATGCCCATGAGCACCCGGGCTTCGGCGGGCGAGAGCCCCGCCGTCGGTTCGTCCAGAAGGAGCAGCCGGGGCCGGCTCGCCAGCGCCAGTAGCACCTCGATCTCGCGCTGTTCGCCGTGGGAGAGACTCCGCGTGGCCTCGTCGCGCCGTTCCCACAGGCCGACGGACTCGAGCAGCCGGCGGGCCTCCATGATCAGGTCCCCGTGGGATGTGACCGGACGCCGCGGGTCGAACTTCCGGCCGTCGGTGCCCACCAGGGCGAGCACCACGTTCTCCAGGACGGTAAGGCGGGGGAACAGAGTGGTGATCTGGTAGGTGCGCCCGAGGCCCAGAGCGGTGCGCCGGTAGCTGGGGAGCCGGGTGATGTCCCGGCCAGAGAACTGGATCGTGCCGGAGGTGACCGGCAGCTCCCCGCTGATGAGGTTGAACAGAGTCGTCTTGCCGGCACCGTTGGGCCCGATGATGGCTCGCCGCTGGCCGCGCGCCAGCCGGAGGCTGACGCGATCCACCGCGCGCAGCCCGCCGAAGTCCTTCGTGATGGACTCCAGCACCAGGCAGGATTCTCCCTCTGCACCGTGCGGCATCTGAGCCGTGGCCTCCTATCCCGCTGCGGCCTGCACCCCCAGCGTCGCCAGGATCTCGTCTACCGTCAGCACCCACCCCAGGCAGCGGCCCACGTTCTCCAGGCCGAAGAGGTGGAGATCGGGGCCGTACATGCTAGCCACCGCGTCCCGGGCCACCACCACCGCATAGTCGCGGTTGAAGGCGTCGAAGGCCGTGCAAAGGACACAGGTGTTGGTGTTGATACCGGCCAGGAGCACCGTGCTGACGCCGCGCGTCCGCAGCACGAACTCCAGGTCGGTGCCGTAGAACGCCGACAGCCGCTTCTTGGTGAGGATCACATAGTCGGTCGGCTCAGGCCCCAGCTCTGGGAGGATTTCGGTCTGCGGCGTCCCTTCCAGGTTATGACCGCGAATGGTGCTCCAGCGGCCCGGCGTCAACGATTGGTGGGCGGCCTCTACCGCCCGCCAGAAGGGGTTGGTCATGCTCTCGGCGCCCTCAGTTGGGATGCGCCGGTGGGTCATGACCACATGGACCACCGGGACCCCCACCGCGCGCGCCCCCCGCACCAGCCGGGCCAGGGCCGCTCGCACGGTAGGGACGTCTTCCGGGGCGACGGGCATCGTGGCCACGCCAGGATCCAGATGGCCCCGGTGCGCGTCGACTAGCACCAGGGCGGTGCTCTTCGGATCCATGGCCAGCTGGGTCCGCACGGCACCCAGCATCCCGCCTCGGTCGAGCGGAGTGGCTTCCTCGCGCATGGAACTCAAGGCTTCATGGGCGGGAAGTCCCGGCTGTACACGGGCTGCTTGAGGAACTCCTCCGGGTCGTACTTCCAGAACTGCGACACCCCGCGATAGGTGAAGACCACCGTATTCTGGAGGAGGCCTCCGCGGCGCTCCACCTTCCGGATGTAGATGTTCTGCACGGGATTGGCGAAGGCGTCCAGCGTCACCGGTCCGCGCGGCGCGTCGGAGATCTCCACCCTGCGCAGTGCCGCGAGGAAGGCCTCGCGATTCTCCACCGCTCCCCGCAGCGCGACCAGGGCTTCGTAGACGAACCGGGCGCCAGTGTAGCTGTTCTCCGAGTAATAGGAGGGCGAGCGAGTGTACTTCTTGGCGTAGGCTGATGCGAACGCCCTGTTCTCGGATGTGCTCAGGGCCGCGCTGTAGTGCAGCGGGGTCACGATGTCCAGGGCCTCATTGCCCATCTGCGGGAGGATGTGCTCATCGGTCAGGGTCCCGCCGCCGATCAGCGGAAGCCGGGCCTTCAGCCCGAACTCCTGGTACTGGCTCAGGAACCGCAAGGCGTCGGCCCCGGAGAAGATGGCGTAGACGGCGTCGATGTCCCGCCGCAGTTGGGCCAGGTACGGTCCGTAATCCGGCGCGCCGATGGGCGGCCACAGTTTCTGCACGATCCGACCGCCGCTCTCCTCAAAGGTCCGCTGGAACCCGCCCACGTTCTCGTGCCCGAACGCGAAGTCGTAGCCGATCGTCGCGACCCGCCGGTAGGACGTGTTCTTGGTGATCCACTCCCCGAACGGCTGGTTCGGCTGGCTGCTGGTCCACCCCACGCGAACGATGTACGGGGTGCGGCGGCGCTGCGTGATGTCATCGGCCGAGACGATGGGAAAGAGCGTCGGCACCTTGGCCTCGTGGACGAAGTCGCGCAGGGCCAGGCCGGAATTGGCCGTGAGGGGACCGACGAGCATATCGACGCGGTCCTGCTCCACGAGCTTCCGCGCCTTGGTCAGGGTGTTGGCGGGGGCGCCCACGTCGTCCTCCACGATGATCTCCACCCGGCGGCCCGCCACGGTGAAGTTGCGCTGCTCCCAGAAGAGCGTGAAGCCGTTGACCATGTCCCGACCGTTGGCGGCGAACACGCCGGTCGTGGGCACGATGAAGCCGATCCGGATCGGGCGCGCCTGCGACGCCGCCGGCGCGGTGATCCCCACTCCCGTCACCAGGACCGCTCCCGCCACCGCCAGCACCGCCAGGCGTCTCGTCATCGCTCGCACATCCATCAGTTCATCCACCTCCTGGAGTCTGGTCTCTTGCCCTTCCGCTCATGCGCCCTCCTCCCTTGCGTCCACGCCGAGTTCTCCCAGGACGTCCTCCCGGCGGGCCGGGGCGGCGGGAACGAGCCGGCCCGAGAACCTCCGGCCTGCCAGCGCCAGCGCCTTGCCGAGCACACCCTCCGGGGCGTACATCACGGTGGCGATGAAGACGATGCCGAGGATCAGGAGCCAGCGCTGCGTGTAGGCGCTGATCAGGTTACGCAGGAAGACGACCAGGCCCGCGCCGATCATCGAACCGAACAGCGTGCCCGAGCCGCCCAGGATGACTACCAGCACCTGTTCCGCAGACCCGGTGATGTGCAGGTCGGTGGGGCTGACGAACCCGTTGTAGGCCGCGTACAGGGTCCCCGCCAGGCCGGCAGTCCCGCCGGCCACGACGAAGGCGACGTACTTGTGCAGCCAGGTGTTGAACCCCAGCATGCGCATGCGCCCTTCACTCTCCCGGATGCCCCGGAGCGCGAGGCCGAACGGCGAGACGGTCAGCCGGTACAAAAGGAAGGCCGCCACCGCGCACGCTGTCAGGATGAAATAGTACAGGGCGACCGCGTCGCGCAGCGGCCAGCCGAACCCGAGGTCCACCGGCAGGATCCCGGGGAGACCGTTGTCGCCGCCCGTGACGGACACCCAGCGGTAGGCCAGACCCCACATCCCCATGCCCAGGGCCAGCGTGATGATCAGGAAGTAGACTGCGGTCGCCCGGATGGCCAGCAGCCCGAAGAGAGCGGCCAACACCGCCGCGCCCAGGACGCCGACGCCCATGGCCGGGAGCGGCCTCACATGGAGGCGCACGATTGCGACCCCCATGGTGTACGCTGCCGTGCCGAAGTAGGCGGCGTGGCCGAACGACGTTAGCCCGGTGTAGCCCAGCAGGAGATCCAGGCTCATCGCCGCCAGCCCGTAGACGAGCGTCAGGATCAGGAGATGGGTGAAGTACACCGGGAGGAACTGCGGGAGAAGCAGCAGCGCTGCCCCACCGAGCAACAGGAACAGCAGGCGCAGTGGCCGCCTCATCCTCATCCCCTGCCGAACAGCCCGGTGGGCCGGATGGCGAGGATGATGGCCATCGGGACGAAGAGCGTGAAGTACGACAGCTCGGGGAACAGCGCCTTCCCGAAGTGGTCCAGGATTCCGACGAGCATGCTCCCCACCACCGCACCTCGGAGGCTACCCAGACCTCCGATGATCACTACGGCGAAGGCCAGCGGGAGGACGTCGCTGTCGGCCCCCGGGTATACGCCCAGGAACGGCGCGCCCATGACCCCCCCGAACCCGGCCAGAGCCGCCCCGAACGCAAACATCCCTGTGAGCAGCGGGCCGACGTTGACCCCCAGCCCGCGCGCCATTTCCTGATCGTCGACGGCGGCCCGGACGATGGCGCCCAGCCGCGTCCGCTCCATCACCAGCCACAGCACCAGGGCGACGACGGCGCCCACCAGGATCACGGTGAACCGGTACGCGGGAAAGACGACCGGTCCCAGGGCCACGGACCGGGCCAGCCGCGCCGGCGCGGCCAGGCGCTGAGGATCGCCGCCCCACAGCCACAGCGCCAGGTCTGCGAAGGCGAAGGAAAATCCCATGGTGAGCAGCACCTGCGCCTGCTCCTGCCGGTAGAACCGGGCCAGGAAGAACCGCTGCATGAGCACGCCGATCGAGGCCAGGACGGCGAGGGCGGTGAGGATGGCCAGGGTGAAGCTACGCGTGCTCCGGACGACGGACAGCGCGATGTAAGCGCCCAGCAGGTAGTAGGATCCGTGGGCGATGTTCACGATGCGCATCAACCCGAAGATCAGCGAGAGCCCGCTGGCCAGCAGGAAGAGCAGCGCGCCGAAGGAGAGGCCGTTCAACATCTGGCCCAGCCAGAACTCCACGTACCCTCACCTCAGCTCGGCGTCGACCGTCGCTACTGGCGCCAGTACTCCGGATGCTCGCAAAGGGTGAAGCGCTCCGCGCCCTTGTCGGTGATGCAGATGTTCTCCTCGAGCCGCACCGTCTGTTCGAGCCCGGGGAATCCGCTGAACGTCTCGATGGCGAAGTACATGTTCTGCTTGATCGGCGCCGGGTGTTTGAAGGAGTAGGCCCGCGAGACCCACATCCCCTCATAGAGCGACAGGCCGATGCTGTGCGCGAACTGCTGCAGGCTGACGCTGCCGTATTTGTCGTCGTCGTACTCGGGGAACTTCGCCGCCACGTCCGCGGTCGTGGCCCCGGGCTTCATCGCCTCGATCCCGGCGTACAGCGAATCGTAGCAGCGCTTGTAGAGGTCCTTCTCCCTGGCCGTCGGTCTGGCGGCCACCTTCCAGCAGCGCACAAAGTCGATGAAGTACCCGCCGGGACCGACCGCGTTGATGTCGACGATCATCAGGTCGCCCTGGCGGATGATCTTGTCGGTGTGCCACCGGCGGTAGGGGCTGGTGTTGCCGCCGCTGGCCACGATGATGTCGTAGACGAAGTCGAAGCCGCTGCGGTAGAGGAACTCGTTGACCTTGGCGCAGACCTCCGCCTCGCGGACGCCGGGCTTGGCCCACTCGTGCATCGCCATCCACATCGCCGCATCGCCGTGGGCAGAGGAGATCTTCAAGCACTCCAGCTCATCGGGGGTCTTGATCACCCGCGCCGCGGACATCGCCGGCCAGGCGTTGACGATGTTGAGGCCCAGGCCGGTCAGCGCCTGATAGGCCATCATGTCCATCACGTCGATGCCGATGCGCTCTTTGCTGACCTCGTGGTCCTTCAAGACGTCGGCCACGCTCTGGGCCATGCGCTGCGCCATCTCGGGCTCGGCCCCTTCGGCCCACTTCCAGGTGATGGCGGGCCGGATCTCCCCCTCCAACCACGGTGCGTCGATCTGCGCGCAGACCATGTCCGAGCCGACCGTCTCGAAGAGCACCGGCTTGCCCTCCCGGGGCAGGACGCAGTACCGGATGAAGATGTTGTTCTTCCAGTTCCCCTGGAACACGCCGGTGACGTAGCGCACGTTCTCCCCGACGAACAGGACCAGGGCGCCCAGGTCGTGCTTCTCCATCTGCTCGCGGGCGCGGGCCAGGCGGTCAGCGCGCATGCGCGCGAAGTCGACCCGGCCCTGCCAGTCGGTGGCCGTCGTGCTGAAGACCCGGCGCGGCTGGTATTCGTGGTACCCCTGCAGGAACTCATGGTAGGTCATGCTCACCCCTCCTCCGTCACGGGTACGCTCAACTGCAGCAGTTTGGCAGCGGTCTCCCCCAGCACGGCCCGCGTGGCCTGCGGCGACAGGCCCAGGCGCCGCACGAGGCCCACGGGATTGGTCTGCGCCATGTCGTACGGGGCATCGCTGCCCAGCACCACACGGCTCACGCCCACAGTGTCCACCAGGAAACCCAGCACCCGCGCGCTGTGCGTAACCGTATCGTAGAAGAAACGCCGCGCGTACGCCGACGGCGGCTGGGCCGCGGCCTCGCGGCATTCCGGCCTCCTGTCGTGGGCGTGGTCGAGGCGGCCTAGCAACAGCGGCAGCACGCCCCCGCCGTGGGCCAGGACCACAGGGACATCCGGATAGCGGTCCAGCGTCCCGGCATAGATCAGCCGCGCGGCCAGCACCGCCGTCTCCGTGGGGAACCCGATGGTGTTGGCGAGGTGGAAGCGGCCCAGTTCCTCGGCGCCCAGGTGGTGCTGGGGATGGGTGAAGACCGGGACGCGCTGGAACTGCGCGAACTCCCAGAACGGCGTGAAGCGCGCGTCGTCCAGGTAGAGGCCCTGCACGCTGCTGGCCACGTAGAGACCCCGCAAGCCCAGCTCGCCCACGGCGCGCTCGGCCTCCCGGACGGCCAGGGCCGGATCCTGCAGCGGCAACGTGGCCAGGCCGACGAAGGTGCCGTGGTGGACCCGGCAGATCTCGGCGATCCCGTCGTTGAACGTCTCCGCCAACGCCCGACCCAGCTCCGGCGGCGCCCAGTACACCATCGGCGGCGACAGCGACAGGACCTGGATGCCGATGCCCAGTTTGTCCACGGCGGCCCGCCGGCTGTCCACATCGACGAACTGCGGATCGAGCGGGATCGGCGGATGGCCGGGCATGGTCAGCCACTCGGCGTCGTCCCAGGTCGTGACCCCGGCCCCGTGCCGATGCCCGCGGCTGCGCACCAGGTCCACGAAGGCGCGCGGGAAAAAGTGGCTGTGCACGTCGACCACCAGCGGAGCGGGCATCGCCGGCGCCTCACAACACCGCGTCCGCGATGGACCGGAACTCGTCGATGGACAGCAGCGCCTTGGTCTGCAGGGACCGCTCCTTGACGCGCCGGAGGATCTCGTCGACGCGGGCATCGGCGCCATCCACGCGGTAACCTAGCGCGGCCAGGTAGTACAGGATCGAATCCCGACCGCTGCCCTTGCCCAGCACGATCTCCGCCGGCTCGTGACCCACCAGGCTCCAGTGGAAGGGAAACAGCTCCACCGGGCGCTTTTCCTTCAAGCGCGCCAGCCAGGTGGCGATGATGCCCGACTCGACCTTGAAGAGGAGGTCGCCCACCACGGGACGGTTGGGAGGGAGGTGGATGCCGGCCAGACGCTGGACGAGCGCGGAGAGCTCACGGAACTTCTCGTAGCGCAGCCCGGCATCGATACCATACAGCGTGAGCAGGGCCAGCGCCAGGTCTTCCAGGGCGCAGTTGCCGGCTCGCTCGCCCAACGACGAGACCGTGACGTGGGCCACCTCGACGCCCAACGATAGCGCCATCAGGGTGTTGGCCACGGCCATCCCGAAGTCGTCGTGGAAGTGGGCCTCCAGCGGTTTCTTGATGCGTTCCTGGACCTTGCGGGTGAAGTAGCTGATGGCGTGCGGCGACGATCCCCCGAAGGTATCCACCAGCACCAGCGCATCCATGTGCCCGTGGGTGGCGACCTGCTCGATGAGGTTCAGAAACCAGTTCGGATCGGCCCGCGTGGCGTCGATGGGGAAGAAGACGACGTAGAGCCCCTGCTCTTTGGCGTACCGCGTGGCCTCCACGGAGAGGTCGATCGCCTTCTGCAGCGGCCACTCGTAGGCCAGCTCGATGATGTGCTCGCTGCTGGGAATCTCCACGACCACGCCCTTCACCCCGCAGTCCACGGCGCGCTGGATGTCGGGCGCCATACACCGGGAGAAGGAGAAGATTTTCGGTCCCAGGTTCCGGCGCACGATGGCCTTGATCGCCTCTTCGTCCGCCTTGCTGACGGTGGGCATCCCCGCCTCGATCCGGTGCACCCCGGCCTCCGCCAGTTTCTCCGCGATGCGGATCTTGTCGTCGGTGGTGAACACCACGCCGGTCTGCTGCTCACCGTCGCGCAGGGTGATGTCGTGGAACTGCAGCGACGGTGAGAAGCGCAGCTGGCGGCGCACCTCCTCGGCGTAGTTGTGGGGACTGGTGAACCAACGATCCGTGAACCAGGGTGTGGCCATCGCTTACCTCCTCGAATCGCCTGTCATCTTCGGCGGGAGGTTCACCGCGTAGCGCGGGCTCTGCCCGGTGAGGACCCGGGCCACCTCCTCAGCCGCCTTGCGCTGGAGTTCCTGGAGCGATTCCTCCGAGTAGAAGGCGACGTGCGGGGTGAGCACGACGTTGTCCAGCCCCCGCACCGGATGCTCGGGCCCCGGCGGCTCGGTGGCCAGCACATCCACGCCGGCGCCGGCAATCCAGCCCTCGCGCAGCGCACGCGCCAGCGCCGCCTCGTCGACGATCGGCCCGCGGGCCGTGTTGATCAGATACGCAGTGGGCTTCATGGCCCGCAGCGCCGCCTCGCCGATCATCCCGCGGGTCTGCGGCGTCAGCGGGGCGTGGACGGAGACGAAGTCCGCTTCGGCGAGCAGCGCCTCCAGCTCCACCTTGCGGACGCCCTGGCCGGCCATGGCCGGCTCGTCCACGTAGGGATCGGTCGCGACCACCTCCAGGCCAAGGGCCCGCGCCTTCGCGGCCAGGGCGCGCGGGATCTTCCCAAAGCCCACCAGCCCCAGGATGCTCCCGCGCAGCCGGTGGATGGGGACGGCGTCTCGCGCGTCCCACCGGCCGGATTGGACGCGGCCGTGGAGGGCGACGATGCGTCGGGCACAGGCCAGTAGCAGGGCCAGCGCGTGATCACTGACCTCGTCCACGCAGTAGTCGGGAACATTGGTGACGACGATGCCCTGCGCGCCTGCCGCATCGAGATCGACGTTGTCCAGGCCGATGCCGTACCGGGCGATGATGCGGCACCGCCGGGCGGCCTCGATGATCCGGCGCGTGACGGGCGCATAGCAGACGAGCAGGCCATCAGCGTCCGCCACGGCCGGCACCAACTCCGCCTCCTGGGCGGACCGGAACGCGACGAGCTCCGCCCCGATCGACGCCAGAATCCCGCGCTCGACGTCAAGGGACGGGAAGACGTAGTCTGTGACGACGACCTTCCACTGCGCCACGGGGCCTCCCCGTTCATCACCGGACCTGCTTCGCGAGGCGCCGCCGGCGCGGCGCACGGGTCACGACGTTCCGGCGCTCCCCTCCTGACGCTGCGCGCGTTTGAGGTAGGAGACCAGCCGCCGGGCCGCCGTCGAGAGGTGGCGCTCCAGGGCGCGGGTAGCCTCCGGGGTGCGACGGCGCTGGCAGGCCTCCAGGATCCGGCGGTGCTCCCGCTGCGATTGCGGCTTGTGGTGCAGCAACGAGATGTAGATCCGGTGGTACCGGTCGACATTCGTCCGCAGGGTGTCGATCAGCGACACGAGACGCGGCCGTCGCGCGGGGGCGTAGAGGGTTACGTGGAAGTCGCGGTTGAGCTCGCTCCAACGGCCGATCTCGTCCACGCGGTCGAGCTCGTCGAGGATCTCCTCGGCGCGCGCCAAGTCGCTGGCGGTGAGGTGGGGGATGGCAAACTGCAGCGCCAGACACTCCAGCGGCGTCCGGATCTCATAGATCTCCTCGACTTCCGCGGCCGACAGCTCGGAGACCAACGCGCCGCGGTGGGGGAAGAGCCTGACCAGCCCTTCGGCCTCCAACTGCCGCAGCGCCTCGCGGATCGGAATGCGGCTCACCCCGAACTGGGCGGCCAGGGCATCCTGCTGGAGTTGCTGCCCGCCGCGCAACAGGCCGCGAAGGATCGCTTCCCGCAGCACATCCGTCACGTGCTCGGAGGTGGTTCGCCGGCGCGCCGTGGCCTGAGATGCAAGTTCGCCCAGGGAAATCAATGCTATGGATACTTTATACGATATCCAAACCGCTTCCTCCCCGCGTCACGGCGAGTCTGGGCCCGTTCCCCCCAGCGATCGGGCCGCGGGGGCTTTACCGCTTCAAGAACTTGCTCCCGTAGAGCCCGGTGGGCTTGACCAGCAGGATCCCCAGCATGATGGCGAACGGCGCCATCTGCGCCAGGGGCGCGTAGACCAGGGAACCCAGCGACGTCACCTGCCCCACCAGGAAGGCAGAGATCAGCGTGCCCTTGATGCTGCCCAACCCCCCGATGATGACCACCATGAAGACAAACGCCAGCACGTTGAGGCCCATCTGGGGGTCCACCATGATCAGCGGCGCGTGCAGGCCACCGGCCAGACCGGAGAGCATGCCGGCGATCACGAAGGTGATGGTGAAGAGCCGGTAGACGTTGATCCCCAGACCCTCCACGTGGTCGACGTCCTCGATCCCCGCCCGGATGGCCTTCCCGGTGATGGTGCGGTTCAGGAAGAGCGTGATGCCGAGGTAGACCAGCACAGAGAGCGCGATCACGATCAACCGGTAGACCGGGACCGCGGTCCCAAAGATGGCGGCCTGGGCCTGAATGGGGATCGCCGCCGGCCGGGGGATCAGGCCCCAGATGTACTTGATCGCTCCCACACCTCCGATCAGCACCCCGAAGGACGTGATCATCGTGAAGGTGATGTCCCGGGCGTAGATGCGGAAGAATACGAAGCGCTCTACCGCCAGGCTGACCAGACCCGCGACCAGGGCGCCGACCAGGACCGCGGCCCACACGTTTCCTGTGGCCACCTGCACCGTGTAGGTCAGGTAGGCACCCACGGAGTAGTACAGCAGCTGGTCGAGGCTGATGATGCGCATCAGACCAAAGCACAGCGAGAGACCGATGGCCAGCAGGAAGTAGATACTGCCCATGCTCAAGCCGAAGATGACCCCGGAGATCAGGAGTTGGGGGTCCATGGCCTCCCCGCGATCCGGCGTGGTCGCCGCAGGACCTGCTCCAGGGTGTCCCAGAGACCCCTCTCCCCCGCGAGCATGATGAACACCAGCAGGAAGCCGACGAAGAACTCCCAGTTCACGATGACCCGGCTGAGCACGTCCTTCATGCCGGTGTAGGCGATGGCCCCGACGAGGGGTCCGTACAGCGTACCCACCCCGCCCAGGATGGTGACCACCACAGGGTCGGCGGCCCGATGTGGGCTGGTGATCTCCGGGCTGACGAACCCGAAGTAGATCGCGTACAGTGAACCGGCCAGTGCGGTGGTGGTGTTGGCAATGACGAACGCCAACCAGCGGATGTGGAGGTTGCTGTAGCCCAGGAACCGCACCTTGTCTTCGTTGACCTTGGTGGCCAGGCAGCACGCGCCGTAGATGGTCTCGTCCAGGTACTTGTAGAAGCCCCAGAGGGCCAGGGCCACGACGAAGGCAAACACGAAAAACTGGCCGGGCCGGGTCAGGTCCAGCCCGGAGGTGGAGGTCATGCGGGTGAGGAACCACAGGCCGTTGTCGCCGTGGGTGATCCGCGCCAGCACCTTCTCCATCAGGTAGTACATGATCACCGCGAGGGCGAGGTTGACCAGGGCGAAGTAGTCGCTGCGCAGGCGGACGAAGAACGGCCCGATGAGGAAGGTGACCACCGCCCCCGCCAGCACGCCCAGCAGGATGCCGAGGTAGGGGTTCTGACCGAAGTAGAAGAGATAGAAGGCCGTGGCATACGCCCCCACCGCCAGATAGGCTGGCTGGCCGAAGGAGATGAAGCCGACGCGTCCCAGGAGGAAGTTGCAGCCCATGACGTAGATGGAGAGGATGACGATCTCGTTGGCGAACGGGAGCGGCATGAACACCCGCAAGGCGCCCACCACCAGGAAGGCCAGGAAGATGCCGGACCACCAGCGGAGCACGCGCCGCATCAGCCGCACAGCCTACAGGTAGCGCTCACAGACGTTGGCCTTGATCGCCTGGGGATCTGAGATCTCCGCGACGATGCGCCCCTCCTTGACAGCGTAGATCTTGTCGGAGATCGCCGACACCACGGGCAGGTTCTGCTCGACGATCACGAGCGTCGTCTTCCGGCTCAGCGCCTTCAGCACGTCCTTCAGGTGGTCGACGAGGCCGGGGGCCAGCCCTTCGGTCGGCTCATCGATGAGCAGGAGGCTGGGCTGACCCAGCAGGGCCCGGCCGATCATCAACATCTGACGCTCGCCGCCACTGAGGTATCCGCCCTTGTGGTCCAGGAGTTGCTTCAACCTGGGAAAGTGCTCGACCACGGGCGCCCAGTCGTAGTCCCCGGTGGCGTGGCTCGCCAGCTCCAGATTCTCCCGGACGGTCAGATCGGAGAACACGCGTTTGTCCTGCGGCACGTACTTGAGGCCCATCCTGGCGATCTGGTAGGGTCGCAGGCCGATGAGGCTGCCGCCGTTGAACAGGATCGATCCGGAGGTTGGTCTCAGGAATCCGGCGACGGTCCGCAGTAAGGTGGTCTTGCCGGCGCCATTTCGACCGACGCAGGTCACGAGTTGCCCGGCTCGGATGGAGAGGTGCACGTCGAACAACACCTGGGATGCGCCGTAGGAGACGTGCAGGTCCTGGACTGCCAGGATGTCGCCGTTGTGCACCGCCGCTCCTCACCTGGGCAGGATCGGTTTCAGCCGGGCGAGGCCCCGATCTGCCAGTAGCTCCTGCGGACCTCCGGATCCCGGAGGGTCTCGGCGTAGCCCCCGTCCGCGATGATCTTGCCTTCGTGCATCACCGTGAGCCGCTCCACGAAATCCGCGATCTGGGAGACTTTGTGCTCCACGATCAGGATGGTCTGCCGGCCGGAGTGCCGGCGCAGCACGCCGAGCACGCTCTTGATCTCCGACTCACTCAGACCCGCCAGGGGTTCATCGAGCAGGAGCACCCGGGGCTCGGCCAGGACAGCCATGGCGATCTCCAGGCGTCGCTTTTCTCCCAGGCTGAGGTGCCGGACCAGCCGGTCGCAGGCATCCTGTAGCTCGAAGACCTCCAGTGCCTGGGTGATCTGCTCTTCCTGGCGATGACGGCTGCGGGTCGTCGCCAACATCGAGAGCAGCGAGGGCCGGCGATGCGCGCGAAAGAAGGCCAGGACCAGGTTATCGATGGTCGTGAGATTGTCGAAGGTCGAGGCGAGTTGAAAGGTCCGCATCATCCCCAGCTCAATCCGCTTCTGGGGAGAGGCGCGGGTGATGTCCTGCCCCCGGTACAGAATGGTCCCCTCGTCGGGCGGGTAGTATCCGGTGAGGAGGTTGAACAACGTGGTCTTGCCGGCTCCGTTAGATCCGACGATGCCCGCCACCTCATCCTCGCGCAGCGCGTAGGTGACGCCGTCGACGGCCACCAGCTCCCCGAAGCGCTTGGTGACGTGGACGGCCTGGACGATCTCTGCCCTGGCGCGCGGGGTCGGGGGGCCATCCTCGGGTGTTGGGAGCCCGCGCACGCTCTACGCTCTCCTGTGTCGATGCCGTGTTCCCGCCGGGAGATGGCCCCCGCCTGGAAACCCGAGGGCCATCTCCGGCAGGAGTTCCGGCGCAGGCCGGCTAGTAGCCCAGGGACGACAGGGGCGGCATGACCGACTCCCCGCCCAGGTAGCCCAAGACCTTGAACAGATCCCAGGCGTGTTTCTGCTCGCCAGGCCCCTTGCCCCTGACCAGGAAGGCGGCGAACTGGTAGACCGGCGCGTGGTCCTGCCTCCATCGGGCGGGCCCCTTCACGGTGGTGAACTGGGGCCTGGCCACGAGCGCCGCGCCGGCGGTCTTCGCATCGAAGGATCCCGCGGCCTCAAAGCCCCTGAACATCTCCATGTATGCCGTGTAGGCGATGGTCGCATACGCATCCGGCGGCGCCCCGTATTTCGTCTGGTAGAGGTCGGTGAATGCCTTGGCGCTCTTGGCCACCCCGGTGTAACCCAGGTCGCTCAGGTCGTAGTAGAAGTAATGGAGGGCGTAAACGCCCTCCAGGGCCTCAGGGGGAAGCCCCTTGGCGACCACGTTGGTGATGAAGGCGTTGAAGATGGTCATCTCCTTGTTGAGGCCCATCTGGTGGACCTGCTTCAGGAGGGCCACGGCGTCGGCAGCAAACTGCGCAGCGATGAACACGTCGGGTTTGGCTGCCCGAACCTTCTGCAGCACGGTGGTGAAGTCCGTGGTCCCCAGGGGCACCTCGTCATATCCGACCACCTCGGCACCGTACTGCTTGGCGGCGGCGTAGGCGCCATCCCGCATGTCCCAGCCCCAGCTGTCGGCGCGTGCCAGGAAGAAGATGCGCTTCTTTCCCAGGACCTTGACCGCGGAGGTGCCGGACATGTATCCGACGGTCCACGGGCTGTAGGCCACCGCGAAGGTGGTGGGGGCCAGCTTGCCCTTCTCAAATGCCTCCTTGGCCATGACGCACGTGGGGAAGTACGGGAGAGGCTCTTTCATCACCACGGCGTTGAGCGCGTAGGCCAGCGGGGCCCAGGTCTGACCCCCGACGCCTTTCACGCCCTCGGACACCAGGTAGCGGAAACGTCGGACCCCGACGTCGAGCTTGGCCTCATCGTCGGCCACCACGCCCTCGACCCGGACCTTCCCCCAGGACATGGTCAGACCGCCCTTGTTGTTGACGACATCGATCGCCAGCAGCGCGCCGTTTTTCTGGGTCTCGGCCACCGCGGCGAACGGCCCGGTAAGCGGCAGCAGGATGCCGACCTTGATCGTGGTGGGCTGCGCCGGTGCCGCATTGACCGGGGCCAGTGCCACAGACATGGCGAAGGACAGCAGCAGAACCAGCCACCTTCTCATGGGCACCCCTCCCGTAAGACCACTATGCTCGGACTGCGCGAGACTACCGCACCCTCGACACGGCCGCTGGCCGGCAAGACCGCACCGGCCAGCCCATGGAAAGGAAACGCGCCCGGCCTGTACAGGCGAACCGGGGGTGGTGGCAATGATCGCCGCGGGCCATCACTCCCGGGAAGTGAACCCGCACGCACCTCTCCGACGGCGTCTGTGGTCGGCGGAGGGGGGGCGCAGCGCTGCCGCGAATTTCCTGTTCTTGGATACATTATCCAATATCCTAATTTGAGGGATCATGCCCGGAAATCCTCCTGGCCGATGAAGCCGCCCCGCTACGTCGCTCCTCTGACCGTCGCCGAGGCCGCCCGCGTCCTGGCGGAAGAAGGTGAGGGCGCATATGCCCTTGCTGGCGGCACCGATCTCGTGGTGCGCATGCGCAACGGGACGGTCCGGCCGACTGTGCTTGTGGATCTCCAGCGCATCCCGGACCTCGCGGTGATCGCCAGGCAAGATGGTCACCTCCGCATCGGGGCCATGACGACTATCGCGGCATTGATCGGCTCGGCGGAGGTCCGCCACCTGACGCCGGTGGCAGCCGAAGCCGGGGCACAGATGGGCGCGGTCCAGCTTCGCAACCTGGCGACGGTGGGAGGCAATCTAGCCAGCGCCGTGCCCTCCGCCGATCTGGCCCCGCCGTTGCTGGTCCTGGACGCGGTCGCCCGCATTGCCGGTCCGGCCGCGGCCCGCACCCTCCCGCTGGAGGATCTCTTTGTGGGGCCGCATCGCAGTGCCTTGCGGCAGGACGAAGTCCTCACCGCGGTGGACATCCCCCTGCCCGTGGCGGGAACCGGAGCGGCGTTTCTGAAGTTCGGGCGGCGCAGGGCTCAGGTGCTGGCCGTAGTGAATGCCGCGTCGTGGGTACGCCTGCAGCAGGGGATAATCGCGGAGGTGCGGATCGCCCTGGGCGCGGCGGCGCCCACCCCGATGCGCGCGCGCGCGGCCGAGGACCTGCTGCGAGGGCAGAAAGCCGATCCCGACCGGCTGGACGCGGCGGCCGTCGTGGCCGCGCAGGAGACGAAGCCCATCTCCGATCTGCGCGCCTCGGCTGACTTCCGGCGCCAGCTGTCCCGCGTGCTGGTGCGTCGCGCCCTGGAGCGAGCCGTCCAACGGGCAGATCGGGAGGAGCTCCGGCATGCCGTCTGAGGTCAGCTTCACGCTGAACGGCGAGCGCGTCACCACGGCCGTCGAGGCGGACGAGAGCCTGGCCTGGGTGCTGCGCGAGCGACTGGGTCTGTTGGGAACGAAGATCGGCTGCGGCACCGGTGACTGCGGTGCCTGCACGATCCTCCTCGACGGACACCCCGTATGCAGCTGCCTGCTCCTCGCGGTGAAAGCGCAGGGACGGGCGGTCGTGACCATCGAGGGCCTTGGCGCACCAGGCCAGCTGCATCCGGTCCAGCAGGCATTCATGGAACACGGTGCGCTGCAATGCGGCTTCTGCGGCCCGGGCCTGCTCGTGTCGGCCGCGGCCTTGCTGGCGCGGGATGCGCATCCGTCGGAGGAGGCGGTGCGGGAAGCCATCGCGGGGAATCTGTGCCGGTGCACCGGCTACGCCAAGATCGTGGAAGCCATTCTCGCCGCCTCGAAGGACGCCGTCGGAGAGCAGTCCCGATGACGACCATCACCCACCCTGCTCCGCCGACCGTCATAGAGGAAACGCCGTCGGGCGCTGTGGGGCGACGCGTGCCCCGCCACGACGCGCTCCTCCAGGTCACGGGCCGCGTCGTGTACGGCGATGACATGCATGCCGCCGGCATGCTCTGGGCCCGAGCGGTCCGGAGTCCACATCCCCATGCCCGGATCGCCGAAGTCGACCTCCTCCCCGCCCTGTCCTCCCCCGGCGTGCGGGCGATCATCACCGGCCGCGACGTGCCGCGCAACCGGTACGGGTTCACACATCAGGACCAGCCCGTCCTCGCCGAGGACTGCGTGCGCCACGTGGGAGAGGCGGTGGCGGTTGTCGCCGCAGAGACCCTCCGGCAGGCGGAGGAGGCCGCCGCCAGGGTGATGGTCCGCTACGAGCCCCTGCCGGCCGTCTTCGATCCCCTCGAGGCGATGCGCACCGATGCGCCGCGGCTGCATCAAGACACCAACGTGGCCGAGCACATCCGCATCCGGGAAGGGGACGTCGAGGCGGGCTTCGCTCAGGCGGATGCGATCGTGGAGGAGGAGTTCACGACCGGGTTCGTGGAGCATGCGCACCTGGAGCCTCATGCCGGCCTGGCGATCCCCAGCCCAGACGGCGCGATCACGATCTACTCCTCCGTGCAGCGGCCGTTCCTGGTGGCAGGAGACACGGCGAAGGTCCTGGCCATGTCCCAGAACCGTGTCCGTCTCATCGCCACCGGGGTCGGCGGCGGCTTCGGGGGAAAGAACGAGATGACCTTCGAGCCCTGGATCGCCTTGCTTGCGCTGCGGACCCGGCGGCCGGTCAAGATCGTGTTCACGCGGGAAGAGGAGTTTCAAGCCACGACGGTGCGCCACCCGTACCGCATGCGCTATCGCACAGGGGTGCGAGCCGATGGCACGCTGCTCGCCAGAGCGGTAGAGATCATCAGCGACTGCGGCGCCTACGTCTCGTGGGGCGCGTCCACCCTGGCCAAGGCCTCCATCCACGCCGCCGGACCCTATGCCATCCCCCATGTCAAGATCGACGGCTACCTGGTCTACACGAACAACCCGGTGGGCGGGGCGATGCGTGGATTCGGCGTGCCCCAGGTCGGTTTCGCCTACGAGTGCCACACCGACGCGGTCGCGGAGGCCGTGACGATGGATCCCATCGCTTTCCGCCTGCGCAATGCCCTGCGCGACGGCGGACACCTGCCTACCGGCCAGGTCCTCGAGCGGGTGACACTGGCGGAGACGCTGCGGCAGGCCCTGGAGATGGCGGAATGGCGGCGCGAGGGGAGGGCTTCCTAATGCGCCGGCGAGGCCGCGGCGTGGCCTGGATGGCCTATCCCATCGGATTCACCTCCTACGCCAATCCCAGCGCCGCATTCGTGAAGGTGAACCAGGACGGCTCCGCTGTGGTCTGGACGGGCGCGGCCGACGTGGGACAGGGATCCACCACCGCCCTGGCTCAGATCGCGGCGGATGCGCTGGGCATCCCCCTGGACAGGATCACCATGGTCACCAGCGATACCCTGCAGACGCCCATGGACCTCGGCTCTGTGGCCAGCCGGGTGACCTACATCGCGGGGAACGCCATCATGAGGGCCTGCGCCCAGGCGCGGCAGATCCTCCTCGAGGTGGCGGCCGACGAGCTGGGCATCGGCCCGGAGGGGCTGGAGTGCCGCGACGGGTGGATCATGGCGCGCGACCTGCCGGAGCGCCGCGTGCCCCTTGCCGACATCGCGCGGAAGGCGGAGACGGGCAAGGGGCGGCCGCCCATCGGCGCCGGCTCCTATAATCCGCCGACGACCTTCCTCGATCCGGAAACGGGTCACGGCAAACCCTACAACGCGTACGTCTACGCTACGCAGATCGCGGAGGTCGAGGTGGACACCGAGACCGGCCAGGTGGAGGTCCTCCGGCTCACTGCCGTGCACGACTGCGGGCGCGCGATCAATCCCCTGCTCGTCGAGGGACAGATCCAGGGCGGCATGGCCATGGGGATGGGCTATGCCCTCAGCGAGGAGATGGTGGTGCAGGACGGCCGGGTGCTCAATACCACGTTCGCGGACTACCTGGTCCCCACCGCGATGGACGTCCCACCGATGGACGTAGGCCTGGCGGAGGTGCCGGATCCCACGGGACCGTTCGGCGCCAAAGGGGTCGGGGAACCCTCGCTGCTCCCGACCGCGCCGGCGATCGTCAACGCCATCTACGACGCGGTGGGGGTGCGGCTCCACGAGTTGCCCGTGACGGCGGAACGCGTCCTCGCCGCGCTGCGGGCCCAGAGCCCAGCGCGTCAACCAGGACGTCATTCATAGTCCACTCCTCCTTCGCTCACTGCACGTTGATACGCAGCGCGACAGAGTTGAAGCTCTCGGCCAGCGCATCAACCGATGTCCCGCTGGGAGGAGACCAGCCATGACACGTCGCGCTCGTGCGTCTGCTTGGATGTAGGATCGCGGGGCCTTGAGGGTCTTCCCCCCACGGACCATCGCCAGTTGATCGGTTCTTGGCGGGGTGAAGATCAACAGGTCCAACGCTGACCTCCCGTCACCTTCACGCCGCCCCGGGAGCCGGGACGGAGCGAGAAGATGCGGCTGGAGGCTCGGCGGTGCTCTTCACCGTCGCGATCGCTGGCCGCCGCAGGAACGTCAACCGCGGACGCCGAACCGCACCAAGTCCGCCGTGGATCTGACGCATGCGGCCCGCCGCATCACCCGGACACTCTTCGCCGCCCAGAGCCTGGCCTCGGCGGCGACGGTCGCGATCTTCCCCGTGGTCAGCATCATCGGCGCGCGGCTGAGCGGCCGCCCCTCCTGGGCGGGCGTGCCGGTGATGGTTTACCTGTTGGGCCAGGCGTTCTCCGCCTTCGGCTGGGGCCAGCTCATGGATCGCCTTGGTCGCCGCGGGACACTGGTGCTCGGTCTGCTGTTGGGAAGCGCGGGCGCGATCATTGCCGTCCTGGCCGTCCAGCGAGAGACCTTCCCTCTCTTCCTCCTCGCCTCGCTGTTTGTCGGCTTCGCCGTCTCGGGCGTGCAGCTCGCGCGCTTTGTCGCCGCGGAGGTTCACCCGCCGGCGGAACGGGCCCGGGCTATCTCCACCGTCGTGCTGGGAGGGACCGTGGGTGCCATCTTCGGCCCGCTGCTGGCCGGGACGGCGGCACGGGCGGCGAAGGTCGTGGCGCTGGATGAGTTGAGCGGCCCGTACCTCGTGACGACCGGACTGTTCGCCATCGCCGCCTTGGTCGTCTTCGCCTTGCTCCATCCCGAGCCGCGGGAGGTCGGCGCTGCCATCGCCGCGCTCCACGATCCGGCGCATGCCGGCAACGGGCCGGGCCGCACGGTGGCCGAGATCCTCCGGGTCCCGGCCGCCTTCGTCGCCGTCACCGCCATGGTCTTCGGCCAGCTGATCATGGTCATGCTCATGGTGATCACCCCGCTGCACATGCGCGGCCACGAGCATCCGCTGGGCAGCATCTCCTTTGTGATCTCTGCGCACGTCGTGGGGATGTACGCCTTCTCGATCATCTCCGGGCGGCTCGCCGACCGGGCTGGCCGCGGGCCGGTGATCGCGGCCGGGGCGGCGGTGCTCATCCTCGCCGGGTTGACCGCCCGCCTCTCCCCGCAGGTGCTGCCCCTGTCGGTGGCGCTGTTCCTGCTCGGGCTGGGGTGGAACTTCTGCTACGTGGCGGGCTCGTCGCTGCTGGCGGACCAGCTGTCCCCCCAGGAGCGCGGACGCACGCAGGGGTTCAATGACCTGCTCATCGGCCTGACCTCGGCTGCGGGAAGTCTCAGCAGCGGGATCGTCTTCGCCGGGATCGGCTACGGGGCCATGGCCCTGGTCGCCGCCGGTGCGGCCCTCATCCCGCTCTCCCTGGCGGCGTGGTGGCAGCTGCGGCGTCCGGTCCCCGTGACGCCGTAGCGCTCAGCGGGCGAGGAGCGGCAGCAGTTCCCGCAGAGACTCCAGGAGGTAGTCGGGGTCGGCGGAGGCGAGGACCTCCGGGCTGGCGAAGCCTCCGAGCACAGCGGCGGTGACCGTCCCGGCCGCCTTCCCCATGGCGATGTCTTCCTCTGTATCGCCGACGTAGAGCGACACCGCGGGCTCGACGGCCAACACCTCGAGCGCCCGGCGCAGCGGGCCCGGCAGCGGCTTCCGCTCCGCCACGTCGCCGCCGCAGACCACGACGTCGAAGACCGCGCCCCACCCGGCTCGGCGGATGTCCCGCTCCACACGCGAACGGTCACCCGCGGTGACGAGGCCGAGCCGGCGTCGCGAGGCGCGGATCGCGGCGAGGACGTCGTGGGCTCCCGGCCGCGCTCTGGGCGCCTCGTCCTGGTAGTACCGCAGCCACAGCGCGTCCGCCTCCTCCCAGCGCTCGCGCGGCACCCCCATCCGCTCGTAGAAGATATACCAGTTTGGGGAGTAGTATCGCCTGTACTCCCCCTCCGGGAACGGCAGCTCGAGGTCGGCGAAGACCCTGCGGTACACGTTGTGGTGCGCGGCGAGCGAGTCCAGCAGCGTGCCGTCCAGATCGAAGCAGACGGCGCGAAGGACCGGCATGGTCCTATTCTAACCGCTTCTGGAAGCGGACGACGCTGATCACGAAGAAGACCAAGCCCAGGACGGCGAGCGGGAGGATCTGGCCGGCCAGCTCGGCAGCGCCTACGCCCTTGAGGATGATCCCCCGGACGATGATCAGGAAGTACGTCAGGGGGAGGGCGTAGCCGATCCACTGGATGACCACCGGCATCCCCTCGCGCGGGAACATGAACCCGGAGAGCAGGATCGTGGGCAGGAACGTGAAGAACGCCGCTTGCATCGCCTGCCGCTGCGTGCGGGAGACGGTCGAGATGAGGATGCCCTGCCCGAGCATGGCGAAGTAGAAGATCAACACCAGCCCGTAGAGCAGGAGGAGGCTGCCGCGGATCGGCACTCTGAACCAGAAGGCTGCGATCAGCAGCGCCAGTGTGATGTCGAGGTAGCCGAGTACCACGTAGGGGAGGATCTTCCCAAGCATCAGTTCCGTCTTCCGGATCGGGGTGGCGACGAGCTGCTCGAGGGTCCCCAGCTCGCGCTCGCGCACGATGGCGATGGCGGTCAGCATGAGCGTCAGCATGCTCAGGATCACCGCCAGCAGACCCGGCACCATGAAGTTCACGCTGCGCAGATCGGGGTTGTACCAGGCCCGCGCACGGACCTCGAGAGGCACGCCGCGCACAGGCGATCCGGCGCGGCTGAGCAGGCGCGTGACGATCTCCAGCGACGTCACCTGCCCGATCGCCTCGGCCGTGGACAGCGCACTGCGGGCGACGAGCGGGTCGGAGGCGTCCACGATCACCTGGATCTGGGCGGTCCGCCCGGCCTGAATCAGGTCATCGTAGTCCGGCGGGATGACGATGCCCACGCGCGAGGCACCGTAGTCGATCTCACGCTGGATCTCATCGAGGCTGCCCGCAGCCTTGCGGATGTCGAAGTAGCGGGAGTTCACGAACCGCTGCAGGAGTCGCCGACTCTCCTGGCTCTGGGACTGATCGAAGACAACCGTGGGAAGGTGTTCGACCTCGGTCGTGATCGCGTAACCGAACAGCAGCAGCATGATCACGGGCATGAGGAGCGCCATCACCAGCGTGCGCGTATCGCGCACCAGCTGTACGAACTCCTTGATAATGATGGCCGCGAGCCGCCTAGGCATGAGGGTCGGTGTTGCTGCTGATCAGCGAGACGAACACGTCCTCGAGCGTGGGGCGCCGCGCCTGCCGCTTGATGGCCTCGGGCGTGCCCTGCGCGATGATCCGGCCGTTGTGGATGAAGGCCAGCGTGCCGCAGTGCTCCGCCTCGTCCATGTAGTGCGTGGTGACCAGCACCGTGGTACCCTCATCCGCAAAGCGGTAGATCAGTTCCCAGAACTCGCGGCGCTGCACGGGATCGGTGCCCGAGGTCGGCTCATCCAGCAGCAACAGCTCCGGCCGGTGGAGGATGGCACAGCCCAGAGCCAGGCGCTGCCGCCAGCCGCCGGAGAGGGTGCCCACGAGCTGACGCTCCCGTCCCACCAGGTCCGCCCGCTCGATCCATCCCGTGACCTTGCGACGCCGCTCCTCCTCGCCGAGGCCGTAGATTCGCCCGTAGAAATGCAGCAGCTCAGCCACGGTCAGGTCATTGTAGAGGCTGGCGCGCTGGCTCATGTAGCCGATGCGCTTCCGGAGCGCCTCGCTCTCACGGACGGCATCCAGACCGAGGACCTCCGCATGGCCGGAGGTCGGCGTCATCAGCCCGCACAGCATGCGGATCGTCGTGGACTTCCCGGCGCCATTCGGCCCGAGGAAGCCGAAGATCTCTCCCTGCGCGATGGCCAGATCGATGTGGTCGACGGCGACGAACGCCCCGAAGCGCTTGGTCAGCCGCTCCGCGCTGACCGCGTAGGAGAACGCACTCATACCGATCGCCCCAGCAGCGAGACGAAGACGTCTTCCAGCGACGGCTCGATGCGCAGCGCGCGCTCGACGTGGATGCCCCGGACCTGCAGCCTGGTCACGATCGGCTCGACCGCCGTGGCGTCCGGCACGACGACGTGCAGCGCATGCCCGAAGACGGTCGCCTGCGTGACCGTGGGCATCCCCCGCACGGCGGCGAGCGCTTCGCGCCGCGGAGAGGCGACAACCTCGATCACCACGCCGGGGAAGCGCTGCCGCAGCGCCTGCGGGGTGTCGATCGTGAGGATCCCGCCCTGGTGCATCAGGGCGACCCGCGCGCAACGCTCGGCTTCGTCCATGTAGGGCGTGGCGGCAACGACGGTCTTCCCCTGGCGGTTCAGGTCGTACAGGATCTGCCAGAATTCCCTCCGGCTGACGGGATCCACCCCGGTCGTGGGCTCGTCGAGCAGCAGCACCTCCGGCTCGTGGAGCAGCGTCGCCGCCAGGGCCAGCTTCTGCTTCATCCCGCCCGAGAGGTGCTCGGCGCGGCGGCCGGTGAAGCGGTCCAGCCGGCTGAAGTGGAGCAG